>OBJF01000969.1_pt1 | contig 28743 bp, 30 predicted proteins | sample 1519091 | NCBI WGS metagenome assembly OBJF01 (sample SAMEA2452124, study PRJEB22498) | human gut metagenome | biome: human feces; feature: human gut; material: feces | place: Australia | collected 2012
GGTGTCACCGGATACACGGTTTCTCCCGCCGGCGACACCCTCAGATTGACCCCGATGCCGACAATCATATACCCGCCGGCGCCTTTTTCAAGCAAAATACCCGATATTTTGCCGCCGTTCAACAACACGTCGTTCGGCCATTTCAGTTTCACCCCGGCATTTTGATCAAACTCTTTTACCGCCTCCAGCAGCGACAGCGACGAAATCAGCACCAGCGCCGCGCTTTTTTCCGCGGCGAAAGGCAGCGCCAGCGACATAAACAGATTGCCTTCCAGGCTGACCCAGCTGCGGCCGCGACGGCCGCGGCCTCCCGTCTGCCTTGTTGCGGTTACCGCCAGCTTTTCTCCGCCGGCGGACGCCGTCAGCGCCAAAGCCTCATCATTGGTGCTTGTCAGTTCCTCATATTCAAAATACCGCCACATTCCCGTTCTTCCGTTTACAAAATCGCCGCCAGCATCATTTCCACATCATGCATCAGATATTTCGGATTTATCACGGTGACAGCAATCAAAAGCAGATTGACCGCAATATATGTATATACGCCTTTGTCCACCCTGTCAAAGCTAATATTGCGCGGTTCAAAATAGATGACGGTTATGATTTTGAGGTAGGCATACACCAAAATCAGCATCGAAAAAGCCACCACCGCCATCAGGCCGTAGCTGCCGCCTGCCACCAGCGCGTTGATAACCGAAAGTTTGCCCAGAAAACCGAGCAGCGGCGGCGTGCCGATCAGTGAAATCATCAATATCAGAAAAGCCGCCGCCAAAAACGGCCGCTGGGTTGACAGTCCGCGGATTTCGCTCAAACAACGCAAATACTCCCCCTTGCTGCGGCAGCCGGCAAAAACCGTATAAACGCCGAAAAAGGCCAGTACGTAAACCAACAGGTAGATAAAGGCGCCGAGCAGGCTCTGTCCGTGCATGTCGGCGGCAGACACCAGCAAAACACCGACATAATAAAGCCCAGCATAGGCAAAAATGCGGCGCAGGTTGTCCTCGCTGTTGGCGCCGACTGCGCCGATAAAAACGGAAAGCACGCCGAAAACAAGCATCACCGGCACAAACCAGGCGTAAAGCGGCGCCAGCACGTTGACGATCAGGTTGACGAAGGCAGGAAAATAAGCCAGCACCGGCACAATCGTCAGATATCCGGCCACCGGCAAAACCGCGCCCGAAACCGCGTCGGCAAACCAAAAATGAAACGGCGCCACGCCTAAGGCAAACAGGAAAAAGACCATAATCATCACAAACGCCAGCCGGAGCTGCCACAGAGTTTCCGTCTGCGCCGTCAGAAACTTTCCGAGTTCTTCATATCCGCCGCCGCCATAACGCCGCAAGATCAGAACACCGGCCGCCAGCAGCAGGCAGAAAAATACCGTTACCGCCAGATGGCGGCGCAACCGCGGCAGACACTCCTCATCGGCGCCGATCCGCAGCAACAGGCAGTTCAGCAGCTGGCAGCAAACGGCGGCTGCCGCAAACAGTTCCAGCGAACGGACGGAAAGCATCAGAGAAAAACCGAGCAGTTCAAGCAACAGCACCGAATAAAAGGCAAAACTGTCGTTTTCCCGGTTTTGAAAACGCCTGAGCGAAAGGCTTCCCCAGCCGAGCGCAAACAGAAAAATGACGATTTTAAACAAAGTCGTATAGTCGTTATTGCTCCAAAAACCGCCGACATTTCTGTCATAAAAGACCGCGGTCAGCATCATTGCCGGCAAAATCGTCCATTTGGCCAGCGTCAGAAAAGTTTTGGCCGTGTTTGCGGAACGAAGGAAACGAACCAGCACCGCCAGCAAAACACCGGCCGTCAACACGGCTTCCGGCAGCAACGCAACATAATTGACCAGCATTTTTTTCTCCTAACCGACGAACCACAAAGGATTGACAAACGACAAAACCAGTACCGCCGCCGTCAGCAGCATGACGGCAAAGACCCTGAGCGAAATGTCTTCGACGCAGCATTCGCCGGAAGGCGCCGGCAGCGGCGCCTGACTTTCCGGCGGATATTTCAGATAAAACAACTGCTGCAGCAGGCTGACGGAAGCCAGCACCACCGCCAGCAGGATACAGACGGCCATCTGAATGTTAAATTTCAACAGACCGGCAAAAATCACCATGTTATTTAAAAACATCGACGACAGCGGCATCCCGATCGCCGCCAGAATAAGAAAGGAAAAAACCAGCGAAGTGCGGCGGATATTGCACAAAATGCCGCAATCGCCGAGTTCGTTTTCCTGCCGGACCGCGTCAACGTGAGCCACCATCACTTCCAGCGCGGCCACAATAATCAGGTAAGAAAACATGGAAAAGCCGATATTCATCAAAAGCGCGTCGGTCGGCAGCAGCGCCCCCAGCAGATACAAAATGTAGTAGACCGTCATATAGGCAAAAATCTTATACTGAATATCGCGTTTGGTAAAGCCGATAAAGGCGATCATCAGCATGGTGACGATGCTGATGATTTCCAAAACCAGCAGGTAGGGATCCAAAGCCGCCGGCGCGTTGACCGGGAAAAAGCGGATCAGTCCGTAAACGCCGCTTAAGGGAACAATGTTGGCAACGATGAAAACCAACGGGTTGGAAATGTTGGCGTTGACCGAAGAAATCCAGTAATGGAAAGGCCATACCGGGATCCGCGACAGGAAGGCAATGAAAATCGAGCCCCAGACCAGCACTTCCCCGTGTTCCGACAAAACGATCCGGCTCACTTCGAGAATGCCGACGTTTTCATGATTGTAAAGCACCACCAGGGCAACAAACAGAAAAACCGCGCCGAGAAGGTTATAAAGAAAAAAGCGGTACAAAACCTGCTGTTTGCGGACATCGCCGAAAATGCCGACCATCATGAACAGCGGCAGCAGCAGCGCTTCGAAAAAAATGTAAAAGGAAAAAAGGTCGGAAGCCAGAAAATAGCCGCTGATCATGCTCAAAAACATCAGGGCAAAAACAATCAGCGCCTTCTGCCGGTAGGTATTGTGACGAATGCCCACCATCCCCAGCAGAACCGCCAGGTGAACGGCGGCAATCAGCATCAGGGAGAAGACGTCGATGCCAAACACCAGTTCAATTTTCGGATTTTGCGTCCAGGCAAAACTCTCGACCGTTTTCCAGCCGTCTTTGCCGACATCCATCTGCAAAGCCGTCCGCCACAAAACCACCAGATTGGAAAGCACGGTAAAAATGCCCACGCTCAAAACGTTGCTGACCCTGCCGCGGCCGCCTTCGCGGGAAAGCGCGGCAAACAGCATCCCGAGCAGCGGCACCGCCACAATCGCATTGACCAAAGAAGCAATGTTTTCCATTTGTCAGCCTCCGTACAACCAAACAATTCCGATAACGGCAAAACCGAGCAGCATGAACAGCAGCATGCCCGTAACCGTTCCCGAATGAATGCGGCGAAAAAGAAAAATCATAAAACCGAGCGCATTCTGCACCGAACTGATGATCGTACGTTCGATAAACACAAAATCCACCGTCAGCCACAACAGACGCCCGATCACCTTGACCGGCGTGATAATCAGCAATTCATATGCCGTTCCCACATAATCGGCCTCCTGCAAAACGTCGTTGTCGTACAAAGCGTCCAACCGGCGCAAAGGACGCAGGAAAAACAATCCCAGCCAGGCCGCAAGAAGCGGCGTCAGCCATAACGGGGAAAGACGGAAAGACCAGCATAAAACGGCAGCGGCAGCAGCCACCGGCAGCCAGGACGGCAGCGGCGGATTTTTCAGCATTGCCTGCACCCGTTCGTCCGCCCGGCTCTTTCCCAGCAGAATCTGCGACAGCACGTGCGCGCTCGCCGCCGCAAACAACAGCGCATAGCCCCCGGCCAGCCACGGGCTGCCTTCCGCGGTTTTGAACAAGACCGAAAAAAAGGCCGCCAGTACCAGAAGCGCCAACAAAAAGGTAAATTTAAGGCTTTTCAAAAAGCCGCCCGTTTCCGAAACCTGAGTTTCGTTGGAAGCCGCGGCGCAAATCAGCATCAGAACCTGCCCGAACAAAAACGCCGCGGTCAGAAGCGAAGCAAACTGCAAACTGTCGAGCCGGCTGCCGAAAGCGGCAAAAGCATAAACCAGCCCCCAGAACATGAGGGCAAAATAAACCGCCTTTTGTTTGAGATTATCAATTGCCAGAGCGCCCCAAACGCCCCACAAAACGGAAGAAAGGGCAAAAATTTTGAGCAGCGGATAGGAAAAAGGAGAAATTTGCAGCAAAGATTCCGTTTTTAAAAGCAGCAGGTAGCCGGTCAGCGGCGTTGCCGTAAACAAAACATAGTTCAAACGGTTGAAACCGAGCGTGCGCATTTCGGTATAAGCCCCATGAAACAAAAACAGTCCGGTTTTGACAAAGATGCAGAGCAAAAGCAGAATCGCGACAAAATCCTTATGATGACCGAATCGGGCATAGTCCGGCAGCTTGTCCAGTTCCAAACCGCCTCCCTGGCCGAGGATGACGGCAAAAATGCTGACCAGGCCGATATCGGCCAGGAAATTGGCATAAATATATTTCTTTTTGGCTTCAATATTGTTGACGGCGCTGAACACCAGGACGTCGCAGACGCCGACCGCCACCAGCATCTGGACATAGTTGCCGGCAAACACCAGCATCAAAGATGACAAAAGGTTCAGAAGCACCAGCCCGTTCAGGGAATTTTTGGCATTTTCGGCACCGAAAGTATTTTGCAGCAGCACCAGCAAAGCCAATATCGACAAGGCAAACACCAGATAAATGTTGCCGGCGTTGACGACAATTTCGAGATTAACCGCCAGATTGGGTATTTTCAGCCAGGGACAGTTCAGATACAAATCGGGCGCATTCCCAAGCAGCGACAAACGGTAAACAAAATAAGAAACCGCCGCTGCCGAGAACAGCGACCACAGCACCGGCAGCCGGTTTTTGGGAACCAGCTCGGAAATCAGCCCGGCGCCTAAAATCAAAATGAGTAATTCAACCAGCATCAAATCTTCCGCTTCAACCGTTATTATCTGAATAATAACAAGAAATAAGGGCTTTTAAAGCCCTTATCACCATCTGAAAAAAGTTTTATCGTCAGGCCAGCGCCTGCAAATTTCTGACTACGCGCACCGGCACCCTGTATTCGCGGGCAACGTCGTCGTTTTCAATCTCCACCATCAGCACCTCGTTAACCGACTTTAAGGGCATGCGCGCTTCCCTGGCAATGGAATTCAGCATAAAAGCGCTTTCACGGCTGCGGTAAAGCAATGCCTGTTCGCCGCCGTCATAAACCAGACGCGGATTTTCGGGACCGCCTTCGCGGTATTCAATGATTATGAGTATCTCCCCGGCAGCATTCTGCAGCATATCATAACGCCCGGCCTGCTGTGAATTCTTCGTATCTGACATCTCCCAATATCCTTAAAAACGAGGTTTAATAATCAAATTTGAAACCGATGATAACATACAATTCTTAACAAATAAACTATTTTTTATATTTTTTAATTTTTTTGGATTTTTTTATTGACTAACCTTTTTTTATCCATTATACCTTGCTTCGTTAAGTGAGCGGGCCCGTAGCTCAGCTGGTAGAGCATTTGACTTTTAATCAAAGGGTCATGGGTTCGAATCCCGTCGGGCTCACCAATTGCAATACCCTCAGTTTTTGAGGGTATTTTTTTATTTAAAGACTGCACCCAATCGAACGGTTTTCTAAGGTTATACGAAAATTTCTGACCGTCTAATTTAAAGTTCGCAAGTACAATATTTAAAATCGCCCTTTTTGTTTCAACTTGCGAACTCGAGAAGATATCATAGGCATTGCTTCCCAAAGACAACACCGTTCCCAGAGCAATAGAAAACCGCTCGTCGGCTTGAGTTAAGGAACTCATCTCATCTTCAAGTTTGTACTGTTCTTCTTTGAGAACGGAACTAATCTCGTTATATTCATCTGCAGATATCCTCTGTTTAGCGTAATCAAGTCTGATATTCTTCAGTCCGTTAACACATTCATCATATTTTTTACGTGCTTTGGCGAGCTGTCTGCGTTGAAATTCACTTTGATTGTCAATAATCCTTTCCATATCAGCCCTAATATAGTGCATAATTTCTTCATCAAGATGTAAATTTTTCAAAGTCGTTTTAACTTGGGCTAGTGCAACATCTTCATTGAGCGGCTTTGTTTTGCAATTACCTTTATAATGTGAACAACGAAGATAGGTGTATTTCTCTTTTTTTATGTAAGATGTTATGGTGCATCCACAACTGCATTGTATCAGTCCACGAAAGACAAAAGGTCTAGAACCATATTTAAACTGCCGAGCTTCAGCCTTTCCTTTGCCTTTTAATATTCTCTGGCAGTTTTCAAATGTCCTTTCAGTTATCAGCCTTTCATAGATATGAGGCCTTTCTTTATTTCTAAAAACGGCAATACCGTGATAAAATTTACAATTTAGAATTCTGTAAACTGCACTTGTATTTATTGGGGCGGTATTACTCCTGTTCATAAATCCCCATTCTTTGCATTTTTGAGTTATCTCACTTATTGAGTAAAGTCCAGTTTCGTAGTATTCAAACAATTTTTTAACCAATGGCGCCCTTTCTTCATCAATTATTACATTTGCTCTACCGTCAGGCATTCTGATATTGTTATAACCTAGTGGAGCTTTACTCATACAATATCCCTTATCTGCTTGGCACTCCATATTCTCAGTTACATTATCACGCACGCTTAACGCATAGCTTTGTGCCATAACGATATTTATCCCAAGACGGGTTAAGTCATTGCTTTTAGAATCTTTATCTAGGATTAGATTTTCTCTAATAAAATGTAGTTCAAGCCTACCTTGTTGCCTAAGCTCATCAATCATTGTGTAGTTTTTAAAATTTCTGAAAATGCGGTCTGTGGTTATACAAACAAGAGCAACACAAAACCTCTGCTTTTTTATGAAACTTATTGCTTCCATAAACTGTTTACGCTCGCCACGAGTACTACTCTCAACAATTTCAAAACTATGTATTATCTCAAGACCTCTCTTTTGACAGTACGCTAATGTGCTATCTCTTTGATTTTTAAGAGAAAACCCTTCAAGCTCTTGCATTCTTGTGCTGACCCTTTGAATGGTAACGGCTTTTTTATACAACTTACTAACTCCTTAATCTGAGAACTCAACTGCATTTATGATACGGCAATCATAGACAAAATACAATAAATTTAACACGATATTATTACTATATTTTTACGAATAAATATTAAAAATATTCTATAGCATTTGTATATTAAAACCTTAAAAGTATAGGGATTTACAGCCTTTTATTGTTAACGAAATATGCTAATCTATAAGCGACTAAAAAGTCAAATATCGTTAAATATTTTGTCTAAAAGGTGGCGAGTGAGAAGTAAAAGGGAAATAATAAGGAGTTGGTATCCCGAGGATGTCTTGTCTGACGAGCAAGTTGACGAGATGTACTCTCGCTTACTCAATTATTTTCTAACTCTCTACTATGCTGACAAAGAAAATCAAACAACTCATTCTATAGAAAAGGAAAACTGATATGAGTACAATAAATGAATTAATTGAAACAACGCAAAAGTATTTTAAAGAGCATAATGAAATTGAGTGCCAAGGACACGATTATCTGAGAAACGGTCTCTGTGGCTGTTACGAAATTTTGTTAAGAACGACTGATGATGAAATAAAGTGTTTACTCAGTGAAGGTAAAATTATCAAGAAATATAAGAAAGAAAACAAAGCTAAATATATTTTGTGGCTGACAATGGGAAAACCGAAAAGTAAAAAGAAAAACCCTTTTTATGAAAAAGAAAGCTGTCGCATAAGAATGTATGCCAGACTACTGAAACAATTGGAAGAAGTTGATGCCAATATAGAAGATGCGAGAAAATTTATAGATGATTATGGCATATATGCGATTGCAAACCTAAAAAAACTTAAAAATAGGGAAGATAATACTGATAGTGAGAAACCCAAACACAAGAAATGTAAAGATGAGCTTTTGCACGATAATGAATTTGATGAAGATGATACTTCTGATAATGAAAGTGATGATATTGAGGATGAGGATTATGATGAGGAAGAAGATGATGAAGACGAAAACTATGATACGAAAGAGGAGAATAATAAGGAAACAGATAACACACCAAAAAAGTCTTCACAAGTTCGCAGAATGCTAAAAGATAACGGCATTAATAAAAAGCGCTTAATACTCATAAAAATTGACAAGAAAATTTTTATTTGTCAGGGCAAAAACAACACTAAACCAATTATAAATTTTATTGAGAAAAATGGCATTGAGTTACAAAACATTAATAAAATTTGAAGGTTGTTTTGTTGGGGGCGTAAAAAGCCCCCAGCAATTCCGTTATTTAATAACGTTTTGATTAAAAAACCGCAAATATGTATACAACCACAACAAGAAAACAATGCAGTTAAATCAATAAAATAAAGGAATATCAAATGAAAACTTTTTCAGAAAAATTTGAACAGAACGCAAATTTACAATTAAGAAAAGTAACAAGAGCAATCGATTTGTATGTTAAGAATGTTTATATAAAAAGTCGGTTGATACGGTATGTTAGTAGTCAAGCAGGGTTTGGAATGATGCAACCATTAGCCCTCAAAAACTTTTCGGATGTTGTTTATTCATATTTGGAACCAATTATCGGTAGCGATAACATCTCAATGTTTACGGTTGTTGTCGATAAATATAACTTCGGACAGGATAACTGGAATTTTCAATACAAGTCATTTCAAAAGAAAATAAAAAAGATTTTTAAAGGATATAATTATATCGCTAATGTTGCTTTAGATGAATTTCCTCGGATATCTTTTCAACAAGACGGTACTTTGATGACACCGCATATTCACGGAATATTTTTTCGTACATTGACACGTTGGGAAAAGTCAAAGTTAGCAAAAGCAATAAAAAAATATTTTCCAGAAAGTCGTATCCGACCATTTGTTGTGAGGCCTCAATATGATTTGGAATCTGCAATTCAATATAGCTTTAAAGCCTTATTTGGTGGGAAAAGAACATTTACGAGAAGAGATTTAACAGTCGGATTAAAAAATACGAGTATGACGTATAAAGCAATTTATACAAACTTCACTCATCTTAAGCGTTTCAAAATATATGATTTAGCTTTTGCAGGTGGGAAAGGTAAAGAAATTTTACGCAATATTATTAGAGACATTGAAAATGGGAGTTAATTATTAAGGTAATTATACACGGTGCGTCTGGAGATGCCATATTGTTTGGCTATTTGGGTAATCGGTGTGCGATTGGTAATGAGGGCTTTTATTTCCTCGACTTGTTGGGCGGTTAGTTTAGGCTGACCGCCTTTATATTTGCCGTGCATTTTTGCAATGGCAATTCCCTCTCGTTGGCGTTCAAGGATTAAATTCCGTTCCAGCTCCGCTACCGCTCCTAACATCGTCATCATCATTTTTTGATATGGGTCTTGTCTATCAGGGGCAAAAGTCAAATTCTCCTTGTGAAAAACAATTTTAGCCCCTTTACTGGTTATCTCCTCAACCAAATTTAACAGGTCTTTGGTATTTCGAGCCAGTCTGTCCATTGAATGAACGTTTACCACATCACCGGCACGAATATTCAGCAACATAGCTTGCAATTCAGGACGGTCGGTATTTTTACCGCTGATTTTTTCGATATAGGCACGGTCGCACGCAATATTTAAAAGCTGACGTTCGGTGTTTTGGTCGGTGGTCGATACTCTCTTGTAATTAAAAATCATATTGTTTGCTCCTTTGTGTGAAATTGATATTTATAATTTTGGTTTACACCTGTGCAATGAACCGTATTTTTGATGTAGATTGCACATAAAATCATCTGTGAAAGCACGGTATACTTCATTTGCATACCCTCGCTTTGATAACATACACATCGTTCTTGCTGATTTGGTGAATTTGCGGAATGTTGCGGATGGGGATTTGTTTAATACTGCCGCTGTCAAGGAGTTTGATTGAACTCATAACCTTGTCAACGGTCGTCCAGTGTGAATATTTGCCCTCTAGCCCGATTAAAACGGCAGTGTCAGGCATTTCTGAATATCGTTTAATCTGGTTTATCACTTCATCAACCGGCAGTTTTTTTCTTAACAAAGGACGGGAAACCTTAATGGATATGCCGAAATCAATTTTTAACTTTTCATCAATACAGATAAAATACATTTTTAGCAGAGAATTTTCCGTTCCGGTTAAATGAACACTCAATAATTTGCCGCAATTTTCCAGATTTATATAAATAGCATTCAACAACTCCCTTTGATACTCCTTAGAAAGATGTTTAAACCCGCTTATGGCTTTTGTAGTGGATATGACACTTGCAAAACACCCACATAAATAGGTAAATCCCTGACTGATGATTGCCGTCAATATTCATCTCCACGCATAATGGTCAAGACTCGATTTGTGACATTCGGGTCGCTAGGGTCAGGGCTGAAATAATTATAATCGGTGTCGTAATAGTCAATTTTCCAGAAATACGTATCGTTTTTGAAATTGATAGCCCCGAAGTCGTGTCCTCCGTATGGATCGTTGTCCTCGGTAAAATTATCAAACTCCTGAACTTGTTTCATAAGCTCATTTCGGACATCATCGGTTAATGATTGCACGCAAGGGGTAATAATCACCCGTCCACCGTTAAATGACTTGCGAAACGAATCGTTTAATTGTCTTATTTTTTCAATATTCATTTTCTCGCCTTTAAAATAAAAAAAGAGCCTCAACACTGGGTTGAAGCTCCGATTGTTGGATTGAGATGTAATCGACTCTAACCAATTTATTTTCAGTTCATCAGTATAGAGCCACATTATTACACCTCACTTTCAAACATACAAAACCTTTGCTGCCTTTGCTAAAAAACAGCGCTATACTCGGTTTTGTATATTTTGTGATTTATAATAAAAACGAATCGAATCAATTTTTATTATGATTAAATATAACATATTCTACTACAAATTGCAAGTAAAATATTATGAAAAATCAGGTAATTAGTTGATAATTTAGTTGTATAAAAAACAATATATCAGGAGTTTATTACCGATGAAAAAATTAACAGACCCGAATGAAAAAATAGAACTTGCAAATTTATTGGCGGTTTTCCGACTAGAGATGAAAAAGCTCCGTGAACAGTTGAATAAAAAGGGCTATGTCTGCCGATATTGTGGCAAGCAAGCTCCCAAACCCCACGGCGGAAAATGTCCTTACAGCCCGCACCCCAACAAATGCCACGAATTTATTAAAGCATAAAAAATACCCTGCGACCAATCAGCCACAGGGTATTTGTACCAGTTGTAAAATACTAAAACTTATATTTAGCGTTAATCAATCCGGTATGGTCTTAGTAATCCTCACGGAATCTATAGCTGTTAATGATTACATAGAGGTTGTTTTTCCTATATTGGATGTATTCTTTCTTTGTTTTGATGTTGTCTTGTTGTTTTTTTTAGAGATATTATTTTTTCGGTTAATACTTAAGCTGTCGTCATCAGCATACATATTAACTGATTTTAACAATGTTACTACGTCAACCATAGCCAAACAAGCTTGTGTGCCACTAAATTTTTGGTAATAGTTTGATTTGATAGGGGATAAAAGAATAGCATTTTCGTTGTAATCTACAAGACAAGCATAATGCGTTACTTTGTTTGCTTCAATTGACTTAAAAATAGTAAGTTGTGTGTTTTTATCTAATTGCTGTTTACCTTGGCTTTGGGCATATTTATTACAACCATCAAGCATATCAATACCAGAGCTTTTAATAATTATAGCTCCATATTTTTCTTTTATTCTTTCTGCACATAAGTCTTTATCATTTGCATATGCGATGGTGGAGATAAGGCATAAAGTCAATGTTAAAATTAGTTCTTTCATCGTTGAATCCTTTGTGTTAGTTGTTAGACAGCATATTTCCAACATCACCCAATCCAAAGATACAAGATGTTAGAAAATATAGTGGTATGAAAATTATCAGGTATTTTATGATTTTGATTATTCGTTTTCCCCATAAGGTACATAATTCCCAGCGGTTTGAGAAAAATAATGAGGGTATAAACATAACGATTGCCGTTACTCCACTTGCAACCAACATATTAAATATAAATAATAAGGCATCTGTAACATCTGACATCATCTTAAATGTTTCACTAGTCATCTTATCGCCAAGACTATTGAATTTTAGTCCTAACAATAGAGTTAATATGCCCCAGACAATCGTTAAAATATTCGTAATTTTTTCGTGTTTGGCTTTATCAATGGTTGTTTTCTCTATGCCGACATCTTTAATGAGGATTATTTTTTCTTCTTTGTTCTCAGTCATTGTGCATTCCTCAATTCTGCTTCAATAGCGGATTGAAATTCACCAATCCAAGATGAAACTTGACAGTTAAATTTGGGTGCAATGTCTCTTATGGCACTGAGTGCTAAGAATTCTTCTTGGATAAGACGATTCATTCCGTATGAGCGGCTTTCTGTTAAATAACTTTGGTATTCCCAGTTAGCTTCTTCAATATCAGCACAGTTCTTTTTGTATTTTCCGCTATCTAAGGCTTGTTCATAATTTTGCATATCGCTCATACATAGTTTTTGTGCTTTTTCATTTCCTTTGTAATGCGCATAACAAACAACAGAGAATGTCTCTGAAAAACTAATGTTTGAGGTTGGTGTAATTGATGGCTCGTTATTGTGCTGAATTACAGAAGCTATCAATAAGCCAAGTGCTAGAATAATTGTAATGATTGCACCGATAGCGTAGGCGATATATTTATAATTTTTATCTTTTTTATAATTAAAAAGACTCCATATAAGTCCTATTGCTGATAGCGAGATTGTTCCAAAAATTTGTGATTTTCCCACCAGACCGATAACACTATTTATAATTCCAGCGATAGTTAATATGGCAATTACTGTCGCTATTGCCTCAATTGATCCTATAACATATTTCCTCATTTTATCCTCTTTGTGAAACTATAGTTACTGTAACTATAATTACATTTAAATATAGAATGTCAACAGGTAAGTTTGAATTATTATGAAAAGAGAATACGCAGAACATATAACCCATAAGGTCGTAGACTTACTTGAAAAAGAAAGGGTTGAAAGAAAAATCACAAAGACCGAAATTAATGAAAAGACCGGTCTAAGCCGTACTGCGTGGACATTGACAGTTTCAAAAAAGAATAGCCCTACCTTGCGGACACTCTTAATGGTCGCTGATGTCATAGGTGTTGATTTAAAGCAAATTATTGCTGAAGCTGAAAAGTAGCTTATTACGATATGAAAAAACTTTTTCTTATATTGATGATTACGTTTTTAACATCATCAGTTCTAGCAGCTGATAGTCAAACTGTGGTTATGAATACTAAAACATATATCTACCATAACCCGACCTGCAAATGGGCTAAAAAATGCACGAAGAATTGCATCAAAACCACCAAACAAAAAGCCCAAACTCAAGGAGCAAGGGCTTGTAAAGTCTGCGGCGGGTAGGATTTTATTAAACTGTTTCTACATTTTTATTTAATGCTTCCTCTAGTTGTTTTATAAAACTGTTATAAGCTTCAAGGTTAAGTATATGATAATTTTTCTTTAAGTTATTGTACTCTTCTATTAATGAGTGACATTTTTCTTTACAAGGAAATGATATTTGAAATAATGTAATAGTTAAAAAGACAAATTCTGTAAAAAATATATTCCATTGTTCAAAATTTCTAAAATAACCGTATGGCATTTTTAATTTTTTTACAATCTTAGTGTATCTTTGCTCAACTTCATTTTTATATCTACCTTCTATCTTTAACAATATATCGCTATACACATTTGTTAATACCATATTTTTACTATAGAAATTCTTAAAATTAATTGCACTTATTTTATCATAAAGCCAAACTATTATTTGCGCTTTTAACTTTTCATTTTCAATATAATCAACCATTTGCAATAATATTCCATATGACCAATAATTTGGAGCTAAGTTGTTTAGTAGATCAATATCAATATGTTCTAGTATTTTTGTTGGCTTCAACTTCTCTAAAAATTCAGTAACCTCTTTTAAATTTTCATCATATCTATAATTATTAAAAATATAATAACAAAGTATATATATTTTTTCCCATTCATTCAAGGTGGATGACATAATATCTTGAATGTTACTTTTTTTTGTTGGAAGATTATTTGAAATAGGATAAGTTGTTAATAAATGCAAAGCTTTTATAAAAATATTTTGAGACTTGCTAAATTTATCGTCAGTTAATGTTAAGAAATGTCCAAAATTGAATAAGTATTCAATAAGGAGATATTTTAAATCATTTCTTGATGTTTCTTTCAACCAAACGTCAAATTCATTAAAAGCATAAATAAGTAAATAATAGAGAAGATATTTAATTCCATACTTATCTTGAAAATATATATTTTCGTGAAACAAAGGAATATGATGAAATAATTCCTTATTTAACTTTGATTCTAATATCCATTTATAAAATTGGATATTAGAATAATGAGGATTATATTCTATCTTGGGAATTTCGGTATCAAGTTTTGATATTATTGTTAAAGCATTTTTTTGTACAGCATCTGATAGTATTTGCTGTAATTCTTTATCATTCACATAAGCTAACAATATTGCAACAGCACAAATATTTTCAAGAGATGAGTTATTATCTAAAAGATGTTGTGCTTTTATTTTCTCAGCTGAACCAACTGTTACTTTTGATAATTCATCTGGCTTCAATTCTAAAATATTATTATTTAGCACATCAAAGAATACTTCGTCTTTAATCATTATTCCCCCTCTGGAAACAAGCGATTATCTTCACAACATTTAGAAATTAACTCCTCTAAATATTTAGAAGCCAAAATTTTATTTTCTCCATCATATTCAAAAATTGAAATATCGTATCGGGTTAATAAATTATTTAAACTGTTTGTTAAAGAAAAAACATAGCGGTTTTTTAAGGACTTTATATAAATATATCTATCGTGGAAACATTCTTTAGATAAATTATGCCAAATAAGTCTAGCTGCAGGCAAACCGCTTCCTTGAATATTTTTAATCGTTTGAATGGTCTTTTGTTTTATCTTTTCTATTTCCATAATTGAGGAAGATAAATCAGGCTCAGAATCTGGATCCTTACTCGTCCACGCTGAAATAATTTCAATCTTTATATCATTTTTATTTATTCCCAATATTGGTATAAGTGATTCTTTGGAGATAAAAGGATCAATAAAATAAATAGTGCTATTGTCATCGACAATACGCTCATTAATATAATTAATAATATCTTGAAGTGTATTCTTGGATTTTGAAAAATATTTTTGCATTGTTTTGTTTGTATGATTTGTTTTATTTTTTGCCAGCTGATAAATAAGTTGTTGCCGCTCATTTATAATGTTTAATGGGTTTTTTACTGGATATTTTACTTCGGTTTTTATTGGACGATTTTCTATTGAAACATTAAGTTCTTTTTCTTCATTTTTACCATATTTGATATTAACACTTCGACCAATCATTCTCATATCCATACTAATCCCTAATAACCAATGACATTTTTCTGTATGGACAAGTTTGTCATTTTCATCAAACACCCAATATTCATACCCCCCATCATTTATTAAAGGTTTATTAAATGTTATTTCTTTTTTTCCTTTGTGGATAATCTGTACTTCATCTAAAAGAATCTCTGAAGTAACTGAAAAAACAGTTAAGTGTATTATATTTTTTACATCACAGAAGTCCCGTCTAAAAATATACTGATTAGGTTGTTCTTTAGTCGTTCTAATTTTGAAAGGAGGAATATTTTCTATCCATGTTGGCACATCAGCATATTCGTAGCAACCAACTCTCTTACTATACCCATCTAAGAAATGTTGAGCAGTATCTTTTTCAAGTATATCTAATATCTCTCTAAGTATCTCTTTATTTTCTTCTCGAAGAAAATATTCATCACGAAAACTAAAGAAATCATCTGTATAATAACTGTGCATTGTTATTGTTGAAGCTACTGGAGAGGATGGAATATCAAAGTCATAATGTTTTTTACTTTGAATAATTTCAGAATATTCGTTATATATAACCTCAATAGCTAAGTTATTGTTAATCGAATTAAACTTTATCTTATTATTCTGACAAAATTTTTCAGGATGAATATTTATAATGCTGAAAAAAAGATAAATTTCTTCTCCCGAAGATAACCTCCCAATTTTTTGAGGTTTTGAATTCATAGCTACGTTGTTATCTGTTGGTAAAGATAAACCATACAAAAATATTTGTGATTTATTTTCCTTATTTCCAATAAAGTATAGCCACGAAGCAAACATCTATTTATCCTTATTTAATGAAAATCATTCAACGATTTTACACTCTTGTTAATTGTAAAACAATATTTTATTGTCAATTTATAACGTTTTTTATATAGGAAAATAAAACTTGTTTCAAAATGATAAATTATATGTCAAAAATCTAAGCACACTTTGCCCAGTCAGGAAAACGACAGGAAATGATATATTAATACAATATATTTGACACGTTATACTGAATATGCTTGAATCTTCTCATATTATAAACAATTTGGATGACGGTTATGGTTGTAACACAAAAAGCATTAGAAGAGTTAGATAACGAATTAAGGAAACAGAGCAAAGGTAAAAGCCACGTTGTTAAACTTATGGAATATTATGCAAAGTTTAATCTGATAAAAATGATTCCTATGCTTCCTTCAGAAGAAGGTAATCCGAGATATGAAGTAGAAATTCTATCAAATGAGGATCCTACTCCAGAAATTAATACTAAAGACCCCTGTGTTATGTACTCAATTATTTCATTCAAAAATAAAAATATGAGACTTTTTCTTCGTGGCATAGATTTTTATTTAGATATAAAATTTAACGAAACTAATGAGAAAAAAGATAATAAAATCGTAAGTGTATTAAAAAAAGCAGTAAGAAAGAAAAAAGCGATAGATAAAAAGAATAAAGAAACTGGTGAAGGCTTCGATTTCTATTCATCAAAAGTAAGAATTGAAGCAAAAGAAATCGCTAATGTTAGGGATTCTTTGAGAATTTTTTTAAAAGAATTCAAATGTAAAGAACTGCTTGATTTATTGTTCTTCAGTAATAAAAGTGAAATTAGTTATAAAAAAGAAGTTTATGCTAGTGATTTGAGAAAAGGTAAAATTAAAGAACTAACAATACAAGATATATCTTTCCTCTTTGACCCCAAAAAGAAAAAATGGATAGAACAATGCGATTAAGATGCTTTCACGACCTGTTGTAATTCATTGTTGTTTGCACAAAATAAAAGTATCTTCTCATAAGTATCAATTGTCGCATTATAGTAAGTTTCTGAGGTCAAAAGTTCGCAATTCATTTCAGTCGGTTCACCAACACAAACGGCAGTTATTTAGGTAACTGCCGTTTCTTTTTTCCTGACCTGACGACAAATTCGGATAGCTTTTACCTAATGCATACCTCCCTTGTAAACAGGGAGTTTTTGCAATCGGATTGAGTTATTAATAATCATCCGAACCTTCGCCAATATATCCAGCAATGACCACGACAGCTACTATTGCAATCATTATATACAATACGATCTCATCAACGTTTTCGTCATTGAACGCATTGTCAGATACACTGCAACTTGTCAAGAAGCCTGTCATTGTAACTAAAGCTGTTAATATTGAAAATTTGCCCAAATCCCGTATTATTTTATCAAGGCAAAAGAAAAAGACATGAAACACGCAAAAATATTCATCGGCTGTCTTATGATTATATTGACCTCATGCAGCATAAACGAAAAATCTGCCCCCAAAACCGTAACCGGCACACTTGTTCCCGGCCACGAAGTACGTTCGTTCAGCGAAGAAGGAAGCCCTAAAAGCTACTGGGTCGTTGACAAGACCGGGAAATTAATGTCCGAATACAAAAAAGCCGCCGCCGACTCCATAATCAACGCAACTCCCGTTTTGCCCGAACTGACCGTGGAAGAGATGCCTCAAATGACGGACGGTTTCGGGGCGGATTATGACGGAACGTACAATGTGTTAAAAATTGTATCGATAACCCCGCTCCGGGTTTCCCTCTCCGGCTCCCGGACCGAACCGGTACCCGGTTTGCCCCGGCGCAACAGGGGGCTTGCTGAAAAGCGACGGCCGGGCGTCTTCCATCAATATGGCAACACTGCAATATCAAAAATGGCGGCCAGAAGGAAACAAACTCATTTTGTCGGGAAAAAGCACAGGCAACCGTCAAACAATTGATTTCGTCGATTCATACGTAATTGAAGACATCGGTTTGCAAAAACTCGTTTTGCGAAAAAACAACAAAGTTTTTACTTTTCACAAACAACCGTAAATTTGCAAAGTTACATTCGGACGCATTTGAAAAAACATTTTTTCCTTGCGGCGGCCGCCCTTTTCAACCCAAGGGCGGCGCATCCGGAACAAGAAAAATACCGGATTTTTATTGCAGGTTGGCTCTAAAAAACGCTTCTATTTTATCAAACGGGATTTTATCCGTCCGGTCATACAAATCCGTATGATTTGCACCGGGAATGATCATCAGCTCCTTATTGCCGCCTTTGAGCTTTTTGAAAGCGTCTTCGCTGAAATAGCGGCTGTGTGCCTTTTCTCCGTGCAGCATTAAAACCGCACTTCTGATTTCGCCGGCATAAGACAAAATCGGCATATTGATAAACGAGAGCGCATAAGTCATGTTCCAGCCGGTGTTGGAATTTTTTGAACGCTTGTGATAGCCGCGCGGCGTTTTGTAATAATTCCAATAATCTTTGACAAACTGAGGTTCTTCTCCCGTCAGTTTATCCGGCAGACCGGCTTCTTTGGCATAGGTTCCGCTTTTAAAATCTTCGGTACGCTGAGCATTGAGTTTTTGCTTTAAGGCATAACGGTCGTCTTCACTCATTGCGTCAAAATAACCGTTGGCGTTAACCCGGCTCATATCATACATGGTAGAGGTAACCGTCGCCTTGATTCTGGTATCCATGGCCGCGGCGTTCAGCGCAAAACCGCCAAAACCGCAAATGCCGATAATGCCGATTTTATCGGCGTCAACTCCGTCTTGAACGCTCAAAAAGTCAACTGCCGCGCTGAAATCTTCGGTGTTAATATCGGGTGAAGCAACCAGACGCGGTTCGCCGCCGCTCTCGCCCGTATATGAAGGGTCAAATGCCAGCGTAATAAAACCGCGCCCGGCCATTGTCTGCGCATAAAGTCCAGAGGCCTGCTCCTTGACCGCGCCGAACGGCCCGCTGACAGCTATGGCCGGCAGCTTCTCCGCCGGTTTGTCTTTCGGCATGTACAAATCGCCGACAAGTTCAATTCCGTAACGGTTTTTGAACTTCACTTTCTCAATATTGACCTTATCGCTTTTGGCAAAAGTCTTGTCCCAATCACTTGCCTTTGCATTGTTCATAAAATTTCCTCCCGTAATTAATGTTGCCAGAACCAAAATATTCAATACCGCTTTAAATTTCATGTTGCTCCTTTCGCAATTTATTATCCGTTTGACATTCGTGTTCAATCAAGCCTTCACGGAAAAAAGACCGGGGGCATAATCCGCATCTTTCCGATTTCGAAGGATTTTATTTTTATCTTCGTACATCATGTCCGCCCCCGTTTTTTATTATTTACAATTTTCTAAAAAATAGCAAATACTTATATTCAATGCTCAAATATGCTTGACAGGCATATCTTAAAAGGATACTGTTTTTATATGGAAATCAGAGTATTAAAATATTTTCTGGCCGTTGCAAGAGAAGGCAGCATAACCGGTGCCGCAAATTCTCTGCATTTGACGCAGCCTACCCTTACAAGGCAATTGCAGGAACTGGAAAAAGAACTGAGGCAAAAGCTTTTAATAAGGGGAAAACACAAAGTGACGCTTACGCCCGAAGGAATGATTTTAAGGAAAAGGGCGGAAGAAATTGTGGACATGGTTGAAAAAACAAAAGCCGAATTTCTTGCAATAAGCGGTACGACGGGCGGAAACGTTTATATCGGCGGCGGCGAATCAGACTCTATAAAATACGTGGCGGAAATCATTAAAGAAATTCGTTCGGATCATCCGGAAGTAAAATTTCATATTTATTCCGGAAACGCGGAAGACGTTACCGAAAAGGTCGATAAAGGGCTGCTTGACTTCGGCATATTGATCCAGCCCGTCGACGTTTCCAAGTACGACCATATTACACTGCCGGAAAAGGACGTATGGGGCGTCGTTATGAGAAAAGACAGTCCTCTCGCAAAGAAAAAACATGTTGAACTTTCAGACCTGCAAAACATTCCCTTGCTTAATTCAAGACAGGCAATCAAAAAAACATTTTCAAAAAACGAATTTATCGAATGGTTTCAGGGAAATTTTGACAGGTTGAACACAGCGGTTACCTTCAATCTCGTCTATAACGCCGCAGTCATGGTGAAAGCCGGGATCGGTTATGCCGTTACCCTGGACAAACTCGTCGACACCTCCGAAGAAAGCGAACTTTGTTTCAGACCGCTGAAGCCAAAACTTGAATCCGGATTGGACATTGTATGGAAAAAACACCGCGTATTCTCCCCGGCGGCCAAATTATTTTTGGACAAAGCGCTTGAAAAATTTGCCCCCGATACCCCGGCAGACGCATCCGGACAAACGGCAAACGCAAACTTTGCGGGCAAATCCGATACCGTTTTTTTACCCAAAGATATATTTCATTCATAATGCATTGCCGGTTGCATGGCAGAATTGTTTTCCTCAAACGCCGTCGGCCGCAACATGAAAACAGAAAAACGACAAAGGAACAAAAAATTCATAACCGAAACATCGGCCGATCGTTCAACAAAAAATTCCCTGACCCCAAAAGCGCGGAATCGTTTTGCCGTAATAAAAAAAGAGCTGCCCGCACAAACAGGCAACTCTCTTTATCAGGTTATTTACAAACCGGAGAATACAACGAAATGCCGTTTACTCTCTCATGTTTGACAACAGCCCCCTTTTTTACTTCCAGCCAAAACGGCTCCACCATCGGGTTTACCGAAATAAATTTTCCGTTGGTGAAAGTCACATTGGTAAGAATCTTACCCTGATATGACTGGAAATCGAATTTCCCGCTCGGAGACGTTAACAAGCCTCCTGACAGATATCCCAAAAACCTTCCGGTTTCTCCTTCATAAACGCTGATAGAAGCAACCTCCAGTTCTTCAGTTATATCTGCCGGGGGAACCAGCCGCAGATAATCGCTTTGGTATTCACCATAAACTTCAACAACCCAGCCCGGTTCCGCGTTCTGCCACAGCAAGACTTCGGGATCATAAAATTTTACTCTCTCCCTGTTCTCGTTTATAAAATAATGATTCCACCGATCGTTGGGATCTATACGCACCGCATATCCGTTTCTCAGATATACGTGAACTTCAGAAGATGTTTTTTCTATTTTAAACACCTCCGTCGTTTCCAATACTTTATATTCGGAACAACTTGCAAACAAAAACGCCATTCCACAAATAATAAGTGTGGTTTTAATAATATTTTTCATGGTATTTAATAATTTTTATTCTTTATCAGTATATCATTTTTTTTACAAAAAGCAACTCCTTTTGCCCAAAAACAAACGTTCGTCTCCGTAATCCGCTCATTTTCGAATCTCCCGGCAACCGGCCGGCGCACTTCCCTCGGAATATGTCCGGCAGCAAACATGTATCGAGTTAAATGAATAAACAAAGCAGCACTTGTCCGAACTCTTTTTTCTTGTCATCTTCCCGATTTCGGAGTTTAATCGTTATTCGGAGGCTGTCATGAAAATTCTGATTATCGGTCCGCTCGGCGCAGGAAAATCGTCGCTCGCTTATGCAATAAACAAAAAATTCAACCTCCCGCGGTTAAACATTGACGAAGTTTGCCGCAATACGGAAGACGGAAGCTATTATTCCGTCGGGGAACAGTTTTCCCGGCTGAAGCTTTTTCTTTCGGAAAACGACGGCTGGGTTGCGGAAGGCTGCCAGAAGTACATCTACGAAACAATGCGGCCGGACCTGATCATAGACATGAGAATCTGCCGGCCGGTCGCGATATGGCGCTTTACCGTGCGTTTTCTGAAAGCAAAAAAGCTTATCGGCAGAAAAATCGACAAGGAACTGCCGGTTCAGGCTTACCATTATCGGAAAATAAGCCTGAAAAAGATCCGGGATTATGACAACTGCAACCGGGAAATCAATGCGGAAATTTCCGTTTTTTTAAAAAATGCAAAAATCCCGGTCATCAAATGCAAAAATTTTCGCCAATACGGAAAAGTTTTCGCTTATATCGAAAATTTCCGGCCGGTACGCCCGATTTAACGAGTTGCGACAAGCGGACCTTTTCTTTTCAGAACAACTCGGCCGATTTTTTGTTATACGATATTTTAACCCGGCAAAAGGTATAATGTCGGCGGAGGTAAAAATGAGACTGATAGAAACACCCTGTGCCGCCTGTCTGGCACAGATTGAAAAGCTGTATTACGAAGCGTTTCCGGTTGAGGAACAAAAACCGTTTTCCGTAATTCTGGAAAAAAACAGGGAAGGGTCGATGGAGATCCTCGCCGCCGAAAACAATCACAAGGATTTCACGGGACTGGCCATTACCGCGCGGCACCGCGATCTGGTCATGCTTGACTATTTTGCCATTTCGCCCTGTCACAGACAAGGGGGCGTAGGCTCAAAAGTTTTCCGGATGCTGAAAGAACGTTATGCCGGTCAACGTTTTTTTCTCGAAATAGAAAGCACGCTGGTCAAAGCGGAAAATGCCGAACAGCGCAAACGGCGCAAAGCCTTCTACCTTAAAAACGGCATGGTCGACATGCCCTTTACGGTTGACGCCTTCGGCGTGGAGATGGAAATTCTGGCCGACGGCTGTTCCCTTGAATTCGAAGAATACCGGGACTTGTACCACAGTCTTTTCGGCGCGTCCGCGCACGGCAGGATCAAACTGAAAACGCCGCTGCCGCAAGCGTCGAAAAAATAACCGGCGGCATATGAATTTGCAAAAACCCCGTTCGACAGACGGGGTTTTGTTTCATTTTCCGCCCCGGAAACATCAATTTCCGGCAGGCAGTTCTTCAAGCACTCGCGACACCACCAGACAATTATGGTAATGTTTGGCGCCGCGGATCATGGTAAAATAGCGGCAGCGCTCGCGGTCGGCAAATTCGAAAGAACGTTTGACCAGGTCGGACACTTCGGTCAAAGCTTCTTTGGAAAGGCCTGTCAATAAAAAACGAAGACGATGTTCGTCCGGTTCTTCAGTTGCCACAATCATCATGTGTTTCAACTGTTTTTTCAATTCTTCCGTTTTCATAACGATTGTAAAAATAATCTTTCAGCGGCTTCAAACTGCCATAGCTGACATCCGTTGTCAAGCTTTTCCGCAAACGGACGAAAAAACCTTTACCGCCGTTTTTCTCCGTTTTACAATAAAGAAAAAAGAATCGGTGCACCATCATGACAGAAGATATTTTTTCCCGTCTGGGCCGTTCGCCTTTCCGCAGCCGCTTCCGGCTGAAGACGGCGGACATTTCCTATGTCCGGCAAAAAGGGCTCGACACCGTCCGCCGGCATGCCGAAGATTTTGTCGGTAAGCGGCTGGCGCCGGCGGAAATCGCCAACGACGGCAGGCAGACGCCGATGCGCGGCCACCCGGTATTCATCGCCCAGCACGCCACCGCCACCTGCTGCCGCCAATGCCTGTTCAAATGGCACGGCATTCTCCCTGGCAGAGAGTTAACGCCGGAAGAACAAAAATATGCGGTTGATCTGATTATGGAATGGATCCGCAGGCAAACAGACTGACGGCCGCTATTCGCGGACATGCTCCAGCGCCTTTTCCCAGATGATGCGGACATGATCGTCGTTTAAGGCATAGTAAACGTTTTTTCCTTTTTTGTCCGCCCGCACCAGCTTGGCTATACGCAGAATCTTCAACTGGTGTGAAACTGCCGACTTGGTCATGTCAAGCAGTACCGCCAGATCGCTTACGCACAGCGACTCTTTTTCCAACGCCCACAAAATGTTAATGCGGGTCGGGTCGCCCATAACCTTAAAAAAGTCGGAAAGACCGTACAACAACTCTTCCTCCGGCATTTCGGCGCGGATTGCCGCCACGGTCCGGGGACGGAGGGCGGTGCAGTCCGCCTGAGTGTTTTCCATGCGACGCTCCTCTCAAGCGATTAAATTCTGCTTTTACAATAATCGAATCGCCGACGGCACACAAGCGTTTTTATCATTTTTTTATTGACAATTGAACGATTGTTCAACTATTATACAAACAAAGACGATTGAATAACTGTTTAAACGGAGATATGCTTATGTGCAAGGAACATCATCATTGTCATCATCATCAGGCACAAGGATGCGACTGCTGTCATCATCAGGCACAGGGATGCGACTGCTGTCATCATCAGGCACAGGGATGCGACTGCTGTCATCATGAACACGGCAACGCCCGTCTGCCGCTGCGAATCGGCGCCGCCGCGCTGCTGTTTGCCGCGGCCGTCAGCGGTCTGCTGCCGCCGGCTGCCGGCACTGCTCTCTTTGTTGCCGCCTGGTTCGTTGCCGGCGCGGATATCGTTTATGCGGCGGGCAGAAACATTCTCCGCGGAAAATGGCTGGACGAAAACGCTCTGATGACAATCGCTACTCTCGGCGCCGTTTTCCTCGGCGAATATCCGGAAGCGGCAATGGTGATGATTTTGTTCCAAAGCGGCGAATATCTCCAGCACAAGGCGGTGGAAAGTTCCAAACGCTCAATCGCCGAACTGATGGATATCCGGCCCGACTATGCCTGCCGGGAAGAAAACGGCACGGCGGTCAGAAGACGGCCGGAAGAAATTGCCGTCGGCGACGTCATCATCGTTAAAAGCGGAGAGAAGATTCCGCTTGACGGTTTGGTTACGGACGGCGAGGCAACGGTTGACACTTCCGCCCTGACCGGAGAATCCCTGCCGCGCCGGCTGGTTCCCGGCAGCGAGGCGCTGAGCGGTTTCATCAACACCAACGGCCTGCTTAAAATAAAAGTGAGCAAACCCTTCGGCGAATCGACCGCCGCCAAAATCCTCGAACTGGTGGAACATGCGGACGCGCGCAAAGCCCGTACGGAAAAGTTCATTACCCGTTTTGCCCGCTTTTACACGCCGGCGGTGGTGGCTGCCGCTATATTGCTGGCTTTGGTGCCGCCGCTTGTCGTTCCCGGCACCGCGTTTGCCGAATGGCTGCAGCGCGCGTTGACATTTCTTGTTATCTCCTGTCCCTGTGCACTGGTCATTTCGGTTCCGCTCACCTTTTTTGCCGGCATCGGCGGCGCTTCCCGCAACGGCATTCTGATCAAAGGCAGCAATTATCTGGAAACGCTGGCAAACTGTAAAACGGCGGTTTTTGACAAGACCGGCACCCTTACCCGCGGCGTATTTGCAGTCAGCCGCATTCTGCCGGCTGCCGGCATCGGCGAAGACAGGCTGTTGAAAACCGCCGCAGCGGCGGAAAGCGCCTCCAACCATCCGATTGCACTGTCAATCCGCAAAGCGGCCGGAGAAAAGGAAACCGGCCTGCCCGGCGGACAGGCGGAAGAAATCGCCGGCTGCGGCGTCCGCATCAAAAAAGACGGAAAAGAAATTCTTGCCGGCAACCTCAAACTGATGGAAAAATTTAAGATTTCCGGAATTAAAGAAGCTGACGGCGGCACGGTTGCATATATTGCCGAAGACGGAAAATATCTCGGCGCGCTGGTTATTTCCGATACGGTTAAGGAAACCGCCGCCGGCGCCGTCGCCGAACTCGGAAAACTGGGAATAAGGACCGTCATGCTGACCGGCGACAACGAACCGGCCGCCGCGGCTGCCGCCGGACAGCTCGGCATTAATCGTTTTTATGCCGGACTGCTGCCGGGAGAAAAAGTGGAAAAACTGGAAGAACTGATTAAAGCCCGCAGCGGCGGTTCCGTCATCTTTGCCGGCGACGGCATCAACGACGCGCCGGTTTTAACCCGCGCCGACGCCGGCATCGCCATGGGTACGACGGGATCCGACGCGGCAATTGAAGCCGCCGACGCGGTTATCATGAACGACGACCCGCAAAAGGTGGCGGAGGCGGTTAAAATCGCCCGCAAAACCATGGGCATTGTCCGCCAGAACATCGTCTTCGCGCTTAGTGTCAAAGCTCTTTTCCTCGGGTTGGGCGCCGCCGGCATGATGACCATGTGGGGCGCGGTTTTTGCCGACGTCGGTGTGACCATGCTGGCTGTGTTGAACGCTCTCCGCGCTTTTAGAAAGCCTATCTAGAACAAAAATGCAAAAATTTTCCGGCGGCTCTTGATTCTGCCTTTTGGCCACCCTACCTGTTTTAACAGAAGGATGATTGATCTAACAAGGAGGTTTAAAATGTCTGATTCATTGGTCAGCCGCAAAGAACACGGTCATCATGCCCCGCTGCGCTGCGGCTTTAACAAAGATTTTAACGATCTGCTCAACGGTTTTTTCGGCAACTGGCTCGATTTGCCGGAAGAAAAGAACTTTATTGCCAAGAACGAACCGAAAATAGAAGTCCGCGAAAACGAAAAAGAAGTAACGGTACGCGCCGAAATGCCGGGTATGAAGGAAGAAGACATTGATCTGGAACTGTCTTCCGACGGGTATCTGACAATTTCCGGCGAAAAAAAGCAGGAACACCGGGAAGAACACAAAGGAAGTTATTTTTCGGAAATTTCCTACGGCACTTTCAGCCGTACGGTTCCGCTGCCCTGGGAACTGAAATTTGACGACGCCAAAGCCGATTTTGAAAACGGCGTGCTCACCGTTACGGTTCCCAAATCTTCCGACGAACAGGGCAAAAAGCGCAAAATTGCCATCAACCGCAAATAATCCGGTCATGATGACGAACACCCCGGGAAATTCCCGGGGTTTTTTATTTGCCGCCCGACAGGAAAACCCGGGGTGCCGGATGCCTCAGGCTTACGCCTTTGGTCATGCTCTGACCGTTGGGTTTGCTGAGATTTTATCCCCCGTCTTACCGTTTTTTTAACCGCGGCATATCTTGTCAAACACGATCCGCGAAGAACCGTCGGCGATATCAATCAGGCCGCAGAGGGTAAAGTTGTTTTTGCCGAGCACCCGGCGCATCGGCAGATTGTCGCGGTGGGTGTCGATTTTCAGATAGTCTATGTTGCGGGCAAGCGACAGCTTTTCGGCATGACGCAAAGCGGCCGAGGCCAGTCCCCGTCCCCGCCAGGCGGCGCCGACCGCCACCCGGTGAACGACGGCAAAACGCCCTTCCCGCCGCCAGCTGCCGTTATAGATTTTGTCATAATCGGCGTCGCCGTCAAAAGAAACGGCGAAAGAAGCGGCCACCTGCCCTTCCTCTTCCGCCACATAACAATTGCCGGCAACAATGTCCCGTTCGATAACGCCGGCATTCGGATAGCTCCGCTGCCACTGGTTAATGCCCTGTTCTTTCAAATTCCGTCTGGCCTCGTTGATGATTTCCATAATTGCCGGAAGATCGCTTAAACCGGCTGCTCTGATTTTCATATCGGTTCTCCTTTTTCAAAAATTAAAGAAACAAAAAAGAAACCGCCCGGTTCCTTACGAAACCGGGCGGTTGAAAGTTTGATAAAAGCCGTAACAAACTATGCCGTTTTCCGTAAGGACAGGAACGGGACAACGGTGGTAGTGGTAACGGTTACGGCGGCAAAGGAAACGGCTGCCGACGTCATTACGGCGCGGCAGGCAAAACGCTTATTTTCGGCCAAGGCAAAAAACATGTTTTCCGTTTCCTTAAATAAATTAACGATAAGTTCAGATTAAAGACAGATTATCGGACTGTCAATCTTTTATTTATACGACTGCCTGAGAATTTCAACACATTCATTTTCGTCAAGCGGCGCCGGATCCAGGGCGAAAAGACCGCCCATCGTTTCACGCGCAGTTTGCGCATAGCGGCGCAGATTGCCGCCGTCGATGCCGTAGTCGGACATTTTCAAATCATCGACGCCGCAGGCCTTTTGCAGATCAACCAGCGCGGCAACGAAATCCTCTGCCTTGTCAGCATCTTTTCGGCCCAGCGCTTTGGCCATTGCAACCATCCGCTCGTCACAGGCATGCTTGTCGACAAAAGTCTGATAATAAGCGCGGCTGATCATGATCAACCCGGCGCCGTGCGGCAAATTCGGATGCCAGGCGGACAACGCGTGTTCCAGGCTGTGTTCGGAAATACAGCAGGAAGTCGACTCGACCATGCCCGACAGGGTGTTGGCCAGCGCCACGTCGGCGCGCGCTTCCCGGTCGGAACCGTCTTTGACTGCTTTGGCCAGACTGCGGCCGATCAGTTCGATCGCTTTTATGGCGTAAATGTCGCTTATCGGGGTGCTGCAGTTGGCAAGATAGCCCTCGGTGCTGTGAAAGAGGGCGTCAAACCCCTGATAAGCGGTCAGATGCGGCGGCACGGTCATCATCAGTTCAGGATCAACAATCGAGAGCACCGGAAAGACTTCCGGCCAGCCGGCACCGATCTTCTCATTGCTGTCTTCTTTGGTAATCACCGTCCACGGATCGGCTTCGGTACCGGTGCCCGCGGTAGTGGTTACCGCCACAACCGGCAGCGGCGAATTTGCCAACGGCTGCCCTTTGCCGGAACCGGCCGCAATATAATCCCAATAGTCGCCCGGATTGGCCGCCATTACGGCAATCGCCTTGGCGGCATCGATCGGCGACCCGCCGCCGAGACCAAGCACAAAATCGC
>OBJF01000986.1_pt1 | contig 28429 bp, 19 predicted proteins | sample 1519091 | NCBI WGS metagenome assembly OBJF01 (sample SAMEA2452124, study PRJEB22498) | human gut metagenome | biome: human feces; feature: human gut; material: feces | place: Australia | collected 2012
TTTCAAAAGAAATAAGATACTGCAAACCATTGATTTTAAAGGGTTTGCAAAAAAAATCTTAAAAAATTAGCACTCAGCTATTGACAGTGCTAACAAACGGGTGTATAACACAAATTGTAAACGGAAAACAGATATAAATTAAGAAAGAAAACTCATGATGGTCCGCCATCATTTGATATAGATGTCCAGTTTGGACCACAATAGAATAAGAGGGAGGAAGAATATATGAACATTCAGAAATTTACACAGAAGTCCGTAGAAGCGATCAATGATTGTGAAAAACTTGCATATGAATATGGCAATCAGGAAATCGAGCAGGAACATCTGCTTGTTGCATTGCTGCAGCAGGAAGACGGACTGATTTTAAAACTGATAGAAAAAATGGAAATCCAGAAAGAGCATTTTCTGGATAACGCAAAGAAACATCTCGCAGCAAGGGTAAAGGTATCTGGCGGTCAGGTCTATGTCGGGCAGGATTTAAATAAGGTACTGATCCATGCAGAGGATGAAGCAAAGCAGATGGGAGACGAATATGTTTCCGTGGAACATCTCTTCCTTGCACTGTTAAAATACCCGAACAAGGCGATGAAGGAGATCTTCAAAGAGTACGGGATCACGAGAGACCGTTTTTTACAGGCGCTTTCAACCGTGCGCGGCAACCAGCGTGTAGTTTCGGACAATCCGGAAGCTACTTATGATACCCTTGAAAAATACGGTTACGATATGGTAGCGCGTGCCAAAGAGCAGAAACTTGATCCGGTCATCGGGCGTGATGATGAGATCCGTAACGTGGTCCGCATCCTTTCCCGTAAGACGAAAAATAACCCGGTACTGATCGGTGAGCCTGGTGTAGGTAAGACTGCAGTCGTAGAGGGACTTGCACAGCGTATCGTAAAAGGGGATGTGCCGGAAGGCTTAAAAGATAAAAAGTTATTTGCACTGGATATGGGTGCCCTGGTTGCAGGCGCAAAGTACCGTGGTGAATTTGAGGAGCGTTTGAAAGCGGTTCTCGATGACATCAAAAATTCTGACGGACAGATCATCCTGTTTATCGATGAGCTGCACACGATCGTCGGAGCCGGAAAAACGGACGGCGCAATGGATGCCGGACAGCTGTTAAAACCTATGCTTGCGCGTGGTGAACTGCATTGTATCGGTGCAACGACACTTGATGAATATCGTGAATATATTGAAAAAGATGCAGCGTTAGAGCGAAGATTCCAGCCGGTCATGGTGGATGAGCCGACAGTTGAGGATACGATCTCCATTCTGCGTGGTTTAAAGGAACGCTACGAAGTGTTTCACGGTGTAAAGATCACAGACTCTGCATTAGTATCGGCAGCAGTGCTCTCAAACCGTTATATTTCCGACCGTTTCCTGCCGGATAAAGCGATCGACCTTGTGGATGAGGCATGTGCCCTGATCAAGACAGAACTTGATTCCATGCCGACAGAACTTGATGAATTAAACCGTCGTGTCATGCAGCTTGAGATTGAGGAAACCGCATTAAAGAAAGAAACAGACCGGTTAAGCCAGGAGCGTCTTGCCGATCTGCAGAAAGAGTTGGCAGAACTGCGCGATACGTTTAATACGAAAAAAGCCCAGTGGGAAAATGAAAAGAAATCGGTAGAAAAAGTTCAGAAACTGCGTGAGGAAATCGAGACAGTCAAAAATGAGATCAAGACCGCACAGCAGAATTATGATCTGGAAAAAGCAGCAGAATTGCAGTATGGCAAATTGCCGCAGTTAGAAAAACAGTTGGAAGCCGAAGAAGAGGAAGTAAAGAACCGTGATCTTTCCTTGGTACATGAAAATGTCAGTGAGGAGGAGATTGCACGTATTATTTCCCGCTGGACCGGTATCCCGGTTGCAAAACTGACGGAGAGTGAGAGAAACAAGACACTTCATCTCGATGAGGAACTGCACAAACGTGTCATCGGACAGGATGAGGGGGTCACAAAGGTTACAGAAGCGATCATCCGTTCCAAAGCAGGAATCAAAGATCCGACAAAGCCGATCGGTTCGTTCCTGTTCTTAGGACCTACCGGTGTTGGTAAGACGGAGCTCGCGAAGGCACTTGCGGCAAGTCTGTTTGACGATGAATCTAACATGGTGCGTCTTGATATGAGTGAGTATATGGAGAAATATTCTGTCTCCCGTTTAATCGGAGCGCCTCCAGGATATGTTGGATATGATGAGGGCGGTCAGCTTACCGAGGCAGTCCGCAGAAAACCATATTCCGTTGTACTGTTTGATGAGGTGGAAAAAGCACATCCGGATGTATTCAATGTGCTGTTACAGGTACTTGATGATGGACGTATCACCGATTCACAGGGCAGGACTGTGGACTTTAAAAACACGATCATTATTATGACGTCAAACCTTGGTTCGGCGCATCTGCTCGAAGGAATCGACGACAACGGAGATATCAACCCGGAGTGTGAAGAGACAGTCATGAATGAACTGAGAGGACATTTCCGTCCGGAATTTTTGAACCGTCTCGATGAGATCATCATGTTCAAGCCGCTCACAAAAGGCAATATCGGCAACATTATCAATCTTCTGATCGCAGATCTCAACAAACGTCTCTCTGACCGTGAGATCACAGTAGAGCTGACAGATGCGGCAAAGCAGTATATCGTGGACAACGGATACGATCCGGTTTACGGTGCAAGACCGTTAAAGCGTTTCTTACAGAAACATGTGGAGACACTTTCTGCAAAACTGATTCTTGCGGATGAGGTAAGGGAAGGCGATACGATCCTGATTGACGTGGAAGGAGACCATCTGACTGCGCGCGTAAAGTGACAGATTGTGGATGGTAGCGAGAGAATCAGACAATGTGCCTGAAGAGATAATTGCATAGATACAAAATAGAAAAAGAAGGACTTTATCCCCAAAACGGATAGAGTCCTTTTTTCAATAGTTGTATTTTGAAGATGAAGGAACATGATGAGGAGGAAATCTGAAAAAATTTGTTTATTTGCTATGCACTTTGCGCAGCAAAAGCGGCAGCTCCACGATCAGCATGGCAATCCAGCCGGCAAGGTAGGAATACGGCAGCGCCTCAATGCCAAGATGCATTTTAAAGACGAGAGGTGCGGCGGCAAGCACGCGGATTCCCATATTTACAAAACTGCTGATAAGTGTGACCTTTAAATCGCCGATACCGCGGAAATACCCCTGAATTCCGTTTGTGACAGCCGGCAGTATATACATCAGGGAGATCAGATGCAGGTAGATGACACCGTGTCCAATGACTTCCTCATCTTTGATGAAGCAGAGCATAAATTCTCTTGCAAATAAAAAGCAGAGCGCAAACACGATCAGACCATAAATGATCTCAAGAATCATACCGCAGCGGAATCCCTCCCGCATGCGGTCTTTTTTTCCGGCACCTTTATTCTGTGCCATCAGGGCAGTCATGGCGTGCGCAATATTCTGTTCCGGAGTGTAGGCAAAATCATCGATTCTGTTTACGATGGCAAATGCGGCAGCAACCGAAACGCCCATGGTGTTGACGATCGCCTGGATCCCGAGTTTACCGAGCTGTACAGTTGCCTGCTGCAATGCTGATGTCCAGCCATATGCAATCGTGCGCAGTAAAAGTGAACGGTCAAACACCAGCCATTTTTTCCCAAGTCTTAATAATGGCACTTTTTTCTGGATATAGATGACACAGAAAACGCAGCATAAGGCTTCACTCAGCACGGTAGATACCGCGCAGCCGTTGCTGCCGGCTTTCAACACGACAACAAAAAACAGATCCCCTAAAATATTTAAAACGGCACTGATCATCAGAAAATAAAGCGGGGTATTGCTGTCACCGAGTGCACGCAGTGTGCTCGAAAAAAAGTTGTACAGAAAAGTAAAGACCAATCCTAAAAAGATGATCTGTAAGTATTCTGTTGTGAGGGATAAAATACCTGCATCCGCCTGCATTAAGATCAGGATCGGTCTTGCAAACAGGATACATGCTGTGGATAAGATCAACGAAAAAATAACGCCGGAGAGCATGGTGGTACTGATCTGGCGGTGCAGCGTGTCGTAATCTTTTGCCCCATACTGCATTCCCATTAAAATGCTGGAACCCATGCACAGTCCGTTTAAAAACAGGATCATCAGAGTGGAAATCGGATTGCAGATGCCGACAGCGGCAAGTGCTTCTTTTCCGACAAAATGCCCGACAATGATACTGTCTACGGCATTGTAGGTAAGCTGGAACAGGTTGCCGAGCACGAGCGGGATCGTAAAACGGATCAGGAGCGGCATGATTTTTCCGGTGGTAAGATCTTTGGTCATAGTGGTAAAAGTCCTTTTATTTGTAAGATAAATTAGTTCAAAAAATGCTTCAACTCTTCTGCGCGGGCTTCATAATCTGCAACTCCGAGATCATAAAGATCCTGTTCTAAGGCAGCATCCTTGGAAAAAGTACTAAGCGGCATATGGCGGCTTGGCGCAAAGATAAAAACATAGCCTTCTTTTTCTAACCGGCTGGCAAGATCGATGGATGCCTGGTAATTGATATGCCGGTTATCGATACTTTGGATCGTTTTCGGATATTTGTGCAGCATATGTTTGTAAAGCGGACGGTGCGCCTCCGGTTTTTTTACGAAATCTCTCGGGTTTGAGAGGATAACGACCATTTTGGTACAACCATGTTCGATCGCATGGTGCAGCGGGATCGAGTCAGCGACGCCGCCGTCGTAATAGTAACGGTCCCCTACTTTTACAGGACGGCAGAAACCGGGAAGAGCGCAGGTTGCCATAACCGTGTGGTAATCGTCGCGGATAATGTCATATTTGGAAAAATAAGCTGCACGCCCGGTTGCTGCATCGGTTGCAGGCATATAAAATTCAGCCGGATTTTCCATGACGGCAGAGTAATCAAGCGGATCTGCCCCATCGGAATTTGTCAGTGTCCCGTAAATATACTGCAGGCCAAATAAGTTTCCCGTGCGCACTAAACTGCGTACACTTAAGTAGCGCGGGTCATTTAAATGTTCCGTATAAAAACGGAGATTACGTCCCCGCTGCCCTGCAAGATAAGACAGCGTGTTTGCAGCACCGGCAGACACGCCGATGCAGTAGGAAAATGTGATATTGTCGTCTAAAAATTTGTCCAGAATACCGGCGCTGTATGCACATTTCATACCGCCGCCTTCTACTACAAGTCCTGTTTTCATGGTGTTCCTTTCTTTGTATTTTGAGAGGTGTCAAAATGAGCTCATGGACATTATACTTTATTTACTACAAATCGTTCAATACCAACATAAACAGATTTGCCGGTGTTTCTGTTTCACCGGATGGAAGTATGGAAAGAAAGGCTTGTCTGCTGTAAAATTCAACCGAAGTTTTTTCAGTACATGAATTTTATTGACAATTTACCAAAACGTTGTTGCTTTTTAAAATAGAGGATGATAATATAAATTTACCAAAACGTTTTGGTAACTGGACGCATGAACATAGACAAGAGAGAAGACACACAGGATGATATCGGAAAACTAAGAGCGAGAGAAAGTATGGAGGTGTAGAAATGTCATTAAAAGGACTTATTTTTGATCTGGACGGGGTGATCGTGTTTACAGATCAGTATCATTATAAAGCATGGAAACAGATGGCGGATGAGAAAGGTATTTACTTCGATCAGGAGATCAACAACCGGCTGCGCGGAGTGAGCCGTATGGATAGCCTGGAAATTATTCTGGAAAGATATGAGGGACATCCGTTAAGCGATGAGGAGAAACAGAAGATGGCGGAAGAGAAGAATGATATTTATAAAAAACTTTTAGAGCAGATGACACCGGCAGATGTTAGTGATGAAGTGAAAGAAACTTTAGATGAGCTGCATAGAAGGGGATATCTGCTTTCAATCGGATCATCAAGCAGGAATGCAAAATATATTCTTGAGAGAACAGGAATTATCGACAAATTCGATGCAATTTCGGATGGAACAAATATTAAAAAATCCAAACCAGATCCGGAAGTTTTCTTAAAAGCAGCAGAGTTTCTTGGCTTGAAGCCGGAAGAGTGCGGTGTTGTGGAAGATGCATATGCGGGAATTGATGCAGCAGTTTCCGGTCATATGACAGCAATTGCGATCGGCGATGCGGCAGGTTATGACAAAGCAGATTATAAGCTGTCTACATTTAAAGATTTACTGGACATTGCAAAATAAGAATTACAAGTAATATAAACAGGAAAAATATGGATGGAATTGCTTGCTTTGCAGTTGGAATATCATGATAAAATGTGATAAGATGGTTACAAATCACTGAAAAATGTAATGCAATGGGGGATCATATGGCGAAAGACAGAAAGTTATATCTGAATGAAAGAACGACGATACGTGATGTCGCACAGGAGGCAGGAGTATCACTGACTACGGTATCCCATGCACTGAACGGCTATAAAGATGTGAGTGAAAAGACCAGACAGAAAGTCATGGAGGTGGCAAGACGACTGGATTATATGCCGGATGAGGCTGGCCGCTCACTAAGAGGCATACAGAAGAAGACAATTGCACTGCTGCTTGCCGGGGAATTGCCGGAAGAAGATCCGAGCGGTATGATGTATGGACTTACGAGTGGAATTTATAAGATTGCCCAGAAAATGGAGTATGAATTTACGATTCTTACAATGCCGACAAACAAGCAGATAAAAATCAGTTTTGGGCAGATCTGCAAGAAAAAGAAACTGACTGGAATCATAGTTGACGGGCTCGCTATGGATATGCCGTACTATGAGCAGATTAAAAACAGTGAGATTCCCTGCGTCCTTGTGGATGTTGCGCTGGAAAGCGATCATGTATGTGAGGTTTCCGTTGATAATGAGAAAGCATCTTTTGAAGAAGTAGAGCATCTTATTGAGAATGGATGCCGTAATATTGCAATGCTTTCCGGTAAGAAGACAGCACAGGTGTCAGAACGCAGAGAGTGTGGATACAGGCGTGCATTAGAGAAATATGGACTCCATATCCGGGAAGAATGGATCGAGGATTGTCTGTTTGATCAGAAAACAGCAGTTCAAAAGTCAATAGAATTAAAAAAAAGTTATCCGGAGATTGATGCTTTTTTTTGTGTGAGTGACGGCGTTGCGATTGGAGCAATTGAAGGCATGGGACAGCTTGGAGTGCGGGTGCCGGATGATGTAGCAATAGCAGGGTTTGATGATTATACGGTTTCACAGTATATTCACGGAGGGATTACATCAATTAAGCAGTATCCTTACAAAATGGGCGTAGCGTGTGCGAATACGGTCATCAGCATGATTGAAGGAAACCGTGTACCAGACTGGATACCCATGGAATATAAACTTATGAAACGCGCATCAACAAAGAAATGAACTTGTGAAAATTATATAAAAGTAAACAATAAAATTCGTGAAACATGATGAAAAAACAAAAAAATGTACAAAAGACTTGAAAACCAAAACGTTTTGGGATATGATTCGTTTATCAGTTACCAAAACGTTTTAGTTTTTTACTTTATACTAATGTTTCAGGAGGAATACATATGAAGAAAAGATTTGTATCTATTTTACTTGTGGCAGCAATGACAGCTTCCCTTGCAGCATGCGGTGGCTCAAACGGCGGTGATAACAGTGCGTCGGCAACCGAAAAGGGAGGAAAGACAGAGAGTGCATCTGACGGTGGTGAGATCACACTTACAATCCCGACCTTCTTCGTAGGAGAAAATGTTGGCGCTGTATATTTTGAACCTGCCGTTGAGAGATTTAATGAGGCAAACAAAGGAAAATATCATATTGAATTAGAAGAAGTCGTTGAGGCATCTTATACAGACAAGATCAGCCAGTTGGCACAGTCTGATGCACTTCCGGCACTGATCCAGACACCTGACAAAGAATGGATCCAGACAGCAATGATTCCGGGAAAACTGTATTATCCGATGAACGATTTTCTGGATGAACATCCGGAGATCAAAGAGCTTTGTGTAGATTCTTCTGTGGAATATTGTACACAGGAGAACGGAGATATCATCAGTGTGCCGGCGGTCACACTTTCTAACGTGGGTTTATACTATAACTCAGCACTGTACTCACCGGAGAAAACAGTTTCATCCATGACAATGGATGAATTTATCAGTTCTCTTGGTGACAACAAATTAGCGTTCCAGACAGTTGACGATGCATGGACATCAGCACTGTTATTAACGGCATTGATCGCAAATGAAGATGGCGGTAAAGAATGGCTTCAATCGAATGAAGGAACCAAATGCTACGATTACACAGAGCCGGCATTCGTAAATGCTGTAACAAAATTAACAGAGATCTGGAAAACAAATGCATCCTCTAATGCAGTTGGTGCAGCATATGCAGACGCAGCCAATGCATTCATGTCTGATCAGGCAGCCGTTATCTGCAATGGTCCCTGGATGAACTCCGAATTCGTGGACAGTGCTTCTGATAACTGGTCTAATGGATTTAATGGAGCGGATGTAAATGCGGATTATTATCCTGGCAATGTGTCAATCTGTGATACAAAAGTATTTGGCAGATGGACGCTTACCAATGGTGGTACGGATGAAGAGAGAGAATGTGCAGAAGCATTTCTTGCATTTATTTATTCAAAAGATGAGTTAGAGACATTTGCACTTACAGAGGGATGCCAGATACCGAATCTTACCTATAGCGATGAATTTCTTTCGAAGTTAGATGAAAAACCATTGGTAAAACAGCAGGCCGAGTTACTGACATCTGATACAAATATCGTTCCTAATGTAAAAACTATTATGCCTGATTCCGTAGCAACCAGTGTATTTGGTACCAATCTTGTGCAGTTAGTAAATGGACAGATTACTCCGGAAGAGTTCTGTGAGACTCTTACAACAAAAGCCGCTGAAGCTGGCGACAAATAATCGATGAAATCATGGAGGGGGAATCATTTACGGACAAATTGATTCCCCTTTTTCTTTCAGAAGATTGCCTTCTGAACGCGGAATGTATCTGAAAATAATGGATATTTCTGAAAGGAAAGGAAATATTATGACAAAAAAGAAAAAATACGGAAAAGTGCAGGTTAAAAATTTTAAATGGATTTACGCATTCCTTCTTCCGACAATCATTATATTTGTGATGTTTTATGTACAGCCGATCGCTGTGATGCTTACAACATCATTTACAAAATGGGATGGATTTAATGATCCTGCTTTTAATGGGATCAGTAACTATATAAAACTCTTTACCAACAGTGCTTCTGCAGCATCGATCAAAAACCTGATTTTATGGTCGGTTATTGCAATGACGTTCCATGTAGGATTTGGTGTGCTCACAGCATTTGTTTTATATCTGAAACCTCACGGATGGAAATTCACACGTTCTGTATTTATGATACCAAATATTATTTCAGCAGCAGCGTGGGCATTGATCTATCGGTTTATTTTCAATGACCAGATGGGTGTTTTAAACTCAGTGATACGTGTATTTGATAAAGATTTTTCGGTGCAGTGGTTCTACCAGAGTCCATATGCATTCTGGGCAGTTACCCTTACGTGGCTGTTTTATGCAGTTATTGTCACATTGATTGTATTGAATGATTTAATGGCGATTCCAAAAGAACTGATCGAAGCAGCAAAACTTGACGGAGCGAATGGATGGCAGCTGATCCGTTTCGTGGAACTTCCACTTTGCCGGATCTCCATAGGAACCGGAATGTTATGTTCTATCACATCACGTATCTCCATGTATGAAGCGATCGCACTTACGACAGCCGGAGGACCTGGTGATGATACGATGAGTTTATCTGTACTGCTGGTACGTGCGATCACAGATTACAACTATGGATTTGCCAATGCGATTGGTGTGATCATGTTCCTGATCGGTTTACTGGTTATGTACATTGTAACAAAGGCATTCCGTATGAATGATTCAATCTACTAGGAGGAACAACCATGAATGTGATAAAAAAAATATTAACAAATATCCTGATTTATGGAACAGAATTCATTGTTATTATGCTGAGTGTATTCCCAATCGTATGGGTGGCATTATCCTCCTTTAAAACGAATGCACAGATTCTGGAGGGACCATTTACACTGCCAACAGGTATTACAACAGCAAAAGAGGCATACACATATCTGTTCCAGAAATATGATTTCTTTAGTTATTTTGGCAATTCGTTGATGATATCGCTGATATCTACGGTGATATCCCTGATCTGTTTTGCAATGGCAGCCTATGTATTGGCGAAATATGAGTTCCCGGGAAGAAATCTTATTTTTGCACTATTTACAATTACAATGCTTGTTCCGGGTCATGCAAAAGCACAGCCGATTTTTTCACTGATCAATTCCATGCATCTGTATGATACCAAAACAGGTTTGATCCTTGTATATCTGGGAAGCGGTATTGCAATGTCGATTTTTATTTTGAAATCGGCATTTATGGGAGTTCCAAAAGAATTGGATGAGGCTGCTACGATTGATGGTGCAGGGTTTTTCCGTACATTTTTTATGATCAATCTTCCACTTGCGAAATCAGGTCTCTCTACCGCAGGAATTTTAATGTTTCTCGGCAACTGGAATGAATATTTCTATGCAGCACTTCTTACATCATCAGAGAAGAACAGGACGCTGCCGGTTGCATTACAGTTTTTTAACCAGTCATTATCGTATGATTACACGAAAATGTTTGCGGCACTCACACTCGTAGTGGTTCCGGCGATCATTGTATATTGCTTTGCACAGGAGCAGGTACAGGAATCTGTTGCTGCATCCGGAATTAAAGGTTAATAAAGGAGAATGAAGCTATGCCAGTTATGAATTACAGAAAAGGGACAGAAAAAGAAAAAAGCTGGATTATTGAAGAAACCAGTTTCAATGAGAAATATACAGGAAAATGTGAATCTGTTTTCACACAGGGAAATGGATATTTAGGACTCCGCAATTCTCTCGAAGAACAATATGTGAATACCGTAAGGGGTATGTTTATTACAGGAACATTCAATAAAGCAAGTAAAGATGAAGTAACAGAACTGCCGAATGTTTCGGATATTGTGAACATGGAGATCGAACTCAATGGGGAACGTTTTTCCATGAATGAGAACAATATAAAAGAGTATTCAAGAACATTAAACCTCTATACAGGAGAAACCTGCCGCAACGTTTTATGGAAAGGGAAAAATGGAGATATCGTACATCTTTCATTCCACCGTTTTGTATCTTATGAAAATGTGCATGTGATCGGTGCATATGTTGAAATCAAGCCGGTAAACTGCGAGATGAAAGTAAAAGTTGTAAGCGGAATTGATGCACAGGTAACAAATCATGGGGCACAGCATCTCACAGAATTTTCCAAGCGTGCATTTGAAGAAAAATTTCTTCAAATGGGTATGGTCACGACAGAATCGGCAGTTTCAATTGCAGTCAGCACCGTACATAAAGTATTCCAGAGCGGAAAGTATACAGAAGATGCGGCATCTAAGATCATTGATGACCGAAGAAAAATCCACACTGAAATTCAGCTTGTCATTCCACAGGGAGAGACCGCAAGAGTGGAGAAGATCTCAACGGTTCATTCTAGCAGAGATCTGGAGTATGTGGCATCAGGGAAAGAGCCGGAAGGAGAGAATGTCTGCAGGGATGGTCTTGATAATTTAAAAGAAGCAGAAGAAAAAGGCTATGAAACTCTTTTGGAGGGAAGTAAAAAAGTCTGGGAGAAAATCTGGAAGAAACAGGACATTCAGATTGATAGTAAAGAAGATGATGCACAGATAGCGGTGCGTTTTGCACTTTATCATCTTCAGATCATGGTGCGCAGTGAAGATAACCGGGTTGGTATTGGTGCGAAGGCACTTAGTGGAGAAGGATATAAAGGACATTCTTTCTGGGATACAGAGACATTTATTTTCCCATATTTCCAGATGGCAGAACCGAAGACGGCAAGAACCCTTCTGGAATTCCGTTATAAGGGACTGTACGGTGCAAGAAAGAAAGCAATCGAAAATGGTTACAAAGGAGCCATGTACCCGTGGGAAGCGGCATGGGTCAGTGATGGTGAAGTTACACCGTATGTGACCGGTGTCAATGTTCATACCGGAGAGCCGATGATCTGTTTAACCGGAGTGATCGAGCAGCACATTACGTCTGATATTATTTTTGCACTGTGGCAGTATTATGCTGCAACAGATGATCAGGACTTCATGGATAGATATGGCTATGAGATGACGATCGAGACTGCCAGATTCTGGAACAGCCGCCTGGAGTGGATTGAAGAAAACAACAGATATGAGATCCGTGATGTTATAGGACCGGATGAGTACAAAGAACATGTGGATAATAATGCATATACGAATTATATGGCACATGAAAATATGAGACTTGCAGCACAGGTAATTGCATGCATCCGTGATGAGAAGAAAGATATCTACGGGAAAATACAGAAATTAATGCAGGAAGAGGGTACATCATTAGAACAGTTAGAGGAAGAACTGAAAGATAAAATGAAAAAACTTTATCTGCCGCAGCCGGATGAAAAAACAGGAATTATTCCTCAGTTTGACGGATACTTTGATCTAAAAGAAATAGATCTTTCTGTGTATAAGAATGCTTCTGTTGTGGGAACGATCTTTCATGATTATTCAGGGGAAGATGTACAGGGAATGCAGGCAGGTAAACAGGCTGATATTGTAGAACTGCTGTATCAGATGGAAGATATCACGACACCGGATAATAAGGCAAAGAACTATGTATACTATGAAGCAAGAACACTGCATGATTCATCTCTTTCCAAGGCAATCCACAGTATCACTGCATGTGACCTTGGTATGGAGCAAGAGGCTTATGAAATGTTCATGAGTGCTGCACTTACCGATCTTGGACAGGAGATGAAATCCTCTGATGCAGGAATCCACAGTGCAAATATGGGAGGTGTATGGCAGGATGTGGTAATGGGATTCGGTGGAATAAGAATCCGTGACGGTCATCTCCGTATTGCTCCAAATTGTCCAAAACAGTGGGAGAAGTTTACATATCCTCTTTACTGGAAAGGAAACGAACTTCATATCACAGTCTGCAAAGATGGTGTGGAAGTTATAAACGAAGGGGAAGATTTCGAGGCAGAGATCATGGATCAGAGAGTAACTGTCAGCAAAGGAAAAAATGAATTTCGGGCATAAGAGCATAGGAGAGAAAAATGCTGCAGAATGATGGAAAGTTTGTAAAGGTATTAAACCGGATCGCAGATCTGGTTGGATTAAATCTTTTAGCAATCCTCTTTTGTATTCCGATCGTTACGATAGGGGCATCCATAACAGCCGTTTATGGATGCATCTTTCGCATACAGGAGAAAAAAGAAGGATATCTGATAAAGGATTTTTGGAAGTTGTTTAAAGCAAGTTTCAGGTCATCTACGATCATTTATCTTGTGGGTGTACTGGTGATTGCAATGCTATATCTGGATTATCATATTTTTGCTGCAGACAGAACGATGAATGCTTTACAGATACTTGTAATCGCAGCCGGGATCATAGTAGCAGAGATTTTTACTTACGCGTTTCCAATGGAATCTTACTTTGAGAATACTGTGAAAGCAACTGTGAGGAATGCCGTATTGCTCGGAATCTCGAATATTCCATATACATTGCTTATGCTGGGTTTGAATACCCTTCCATTTTTTATTATTTCAAAAATTCCAATTGCATTTGGTATCTGGTTTCTGATCGGTATCTCAGGAATTGCATGGATCAACAGTTTTTTCTTAAAGAAGATTTTTCAAAATGTAAAAATACGAAAGGATGTGTAATAGACGATGAAACAGCAGTTTATATGTGAAAGAAGACCAAAAGCAGATCCGCGGAATATTGTTCTTGGAAAAAATTACCGTATTACATTTCTGACGGACAGGCTGGTCAGATTTGAATATAATGAATCCGGTGCATTTGTGGATGAGGCTTCGCAGGTAATATGGTACAGGGATTTAGAAGAGGTTCCTTTTGAGATAAAGCAGAAAAATAACTTTCTGGAGATCCAGACAAAAAGCATACGGATACGCTATGATGAGAGAGCATTTGATGAGAGCATCCTGAGTGTGAAGCTGAAAAAACCGGACAATGGATGTGATCTGGAATGGTATTATGGCAGAAAAGAGGATCGTAATCTTTTCGGAACTGCCCGTACGCTCGATGAAGCAGACGGCAGGATCAGACTGGAAAAAGGAATTCTTTCCAGGGATGGATTTGCAGTATTAGATGATTCAAAAACGATTTTACTTACCGAGGATGGCTGGATCAAAGAGAGAAAACAGGGAGGAGAGGATTTCTATCTGTTTGCCTATGGTCATGATTACCGGGGCGCGGTAAAAGATTTTTTTAGGGTTACCGGCCGTGTCCCAATGCTTCCAAAATATGCACTTGGAAACTGGTGGAGCAGATATTACGAGTATTCACAGGATGAGTATCAGAGACTGATGGATCGTTTCTTAGCGGAGAAAATCCCGTTTTCGGTGGCAGTCATTGACATGGACTGGCATATCACAGATATTGACAAGAAGTATGGTTCCGGCTGGACCGGTTATACATGGAACAGAGATCTGTTTCCGGATCCAGTGAGTTTTATGGATAATCTGCATGACAGGGGAATGAAAGTGACTTTAAATGTGCATCCGGCACTCGGTATCCGGGAATGCGAAAGTATGTATAAAGAAATGGCAGAGGCAATGGGAATGGATCCGGCAGCAGGAGAACCGGTTGAATTCGATATTACAGATCCGGAGTTTCTGGAAAATTATTTTGAGATCGTACATCATCCGCTTGAGGAAGAGGGAGTTGATTTCTGGTGGCTGGACTGGCAGCAGGGTGGACATACGGCAGTGAAAGAGTTAGATCCGCTTTGGATGCTGAATCATTACCATTATCTTGACAGTGGACGGGATGGAAAAAGAAAAATGACATTTTCACGTTATGCAGGTCCTGGTTCTCACAGATATCCGGTAGGTTTTTCCGGGGATACGGTTGTAACGTGGGAGTCTCTTGATTTCCAGCCTTATTTTACAGCAACGGCATCAAATATCGGATATGGATGGTGGAGTCATGATATAGGCGGACATATGCTTGGAATCCGGTCAGATGTTATGGAGGCACGCTGGTATGAGTTAGGGACATTTTCCCCGATCAACAGGCTGCACAGTACTAAAATGTCGTTCAGTGGAAAAGAACCATGGAATTTCAGACCGGAAGTAGAACATGCGATGGGAGAAGCCCTGCGCTTAAGGCACCAGTTACTGCCTTATCTTTACACTATGAACTATCTGGCATACAAAGAATACCGCCCGGTCATTGCACCAATGTATTACGATTATCCGGAAAAGGAACAGGCATATCCGGTTCAGGATCATTCTTTTGTTGAGGGAGTAAGCAACAACCAGTATCTTTTTGGAACAGATATGATTGTTGCACCGATTACAAGTGACCAGATAGCGAGTTTAAATCAGGGAAAAGTAAAAGCGTGGATACCGGAAGGCTGTTACCACGATTTCTTTACCGGATTGATCTATAAAGGTGAGAAAGTAATGTGGATGTTCCGCGGCATTAACAGTATTCCGGTGCTTGTAAAAGCAGGAGGCATCATTCCGATGCAGAAAGAACTGTTCGGAAAAGATTTTCTGAAAAATCCGGAAGAACTTATCATAAGAGTCTATGGCGGAGCGGATGGCAATTATACACATTATGAGGATGACGGTGAAACCGAGGATTATAAAGATGGCAGGAGCTGTTGCTTTACATCCATGCATTTTGACTGGGAAAGAGGGGCGTTCACAATCGAAGGGGCGGCCGGACAGACAGATCTGATCCCGGAATTCCGGGATTATACAGTGGAACTGTGTGGAGTGAAAGAGGCAGTGCCTAAAGTATACATAAGTGGAAAAGAAATCAAAATAACGTATGAATATCAGTGGAAGAAGGGATGTATCAGAATCCACATTCCGAAAGTGTCAGTGGATGAAAAAGTGGAAATTGTTTTTGAACAGAAACTGACATTAAATGACAACCATACACTGGAGCGTGTGTATGATCTGCTGAATCAGGCACAGGACAGTAATCTTGCAAAAGAGTCTGCATACCGGCTTTTAAGTAGTGGAAAAAATCTGGCAGATATCTTAGGCGAGCTTGAGACGACGAATTTAAAAAAAGAGATCAGACTGGCAGTCATTGAGATCATGACCGCTGATTTATAAGGAGAAAAAAGATGCAGAAAGCATGGTGGAAAGAAGCAGTTGTTTATCAGATTTATCCAAGGAGTTTTATGGATAGTAACGGAGATGGAATCGGAGACCTTCAGGGGATCATAAAAAAATTAGACTATATAAAGAATCTCGGTATCACAGTTATCTGGGTATCCCCGATCTATAAATCTCCAAATAAGGATAACGGATATGATATCAGCGATTATCAGGCTATAATGGATGAGTTCGGGACAATGGAAGATTTTGATGAATTATTAAAAGAAATTCATCAAAGAGGAATGAAACTGGTAATGGATCTGGTTGTCAACCATACATCTGACCAGCATAAATGGTTTCTGGAAAGCAGAAAATCAAAAGATAATAAATACCGCGATTATTATATCTGGAAAGATCCGGTAGATGGTCATGAACCGACAAACTGGGGATCATATTTCAGTGGATCTGCATGGCAGTTTGATGAGACAACCGGACAGTATTATCTGCATCAGTTTGTGCCGGAACAGCCTGATCTTAACTGGGATAATCCTGTGGTAAGAAAAGAAGTTTTTGATATGATGACATGGTGGTGTGAAAAAGGCATTGACGGATTCCGGATGGATGTGATCAGTCTGATCAGCAAGCCGGAAGAATACAAAGATGGTCCGGTAAAAGAAGGGGAAAAATATTCTTTTTGTGGTGCAGTCACAGCCAATGGACCTCATGAACATGAATATCTTCAGGAGATGAACCAAAAAGTATTAAGCAGGTATAACCTTCTGACAGTGGGTGAAACATCATGCGTTACGCTCGAAGAGGCAAAAAAATATGCGCGAAGCGATGGAAAAGAGTTAAGCATGGTATTCCAGTTTGAGCATATGGATGTGGATTCGGATGAACATGGAAAGTGGACAGATAAGAAACTTTATCTTCCGGATCTCAAAGAAGTTTTAAACCGCTGGCAGAAAGGGTTAGAGGAAGTAGCATGGAACAGTCTGTACTGGAACAATCATGACCAGCCAAGGGTTGTTTCGAGATGGGGAAATGATTCCGGGGAATACAGGGAACTTTCAGCAAAGATGCTTGCAACCTGTCTTCACATGATGCAGGGAACACCATATGTATATCAGGGGGAAGAACTTGGAATGACCAATATGCATTTTTCGGATGTGTCTGAATGTGACGATATAGAAGAAAAAAATATTTATATAGATCTTGTTACCGATACAAAAGTATATACGCATGATCAGATGATGGACATTATCAGTAAGAAAGGACGGGATAATGCAAGGACACCTATGCAGTGGGATGATTCAGAAAATGCAGGATTTACCACGGGAACGCCATGGTTTGCCGTGAATCCGAATTATAAGACGATCAATGCGGCTGCTCAGGTGGAAGATCCGGATTCCATATACAATTACTACAGGAAACTCATAGAACTGCGCAAAGAGGAAGAAGTGATCGTTTATGGAACGTTCGACGGACTTGAAGATGCAGATGAAAATCTTTACATTTATACAAGATCATCCGAGAATAAAAAAATACTGGTAATCTGCAATTTCACGGAAAAAGAACTGGATGTTCCGGCTTCTATTGCGGATATGGTAAAAGAAAACCGGGGAATTCTGATAGGAAACTATAAAGATATTTCAGAAAAAATCCGTCCGTATGAAGCGGTAGTATACTTGACAAAATAGGATAATTTACGAAAAAAAACGAAAAAATTAACTGGACGAACTGAAAAGGGAGAGGTATACTAGGCGGGTAACAGGATGATTCTTTGAACAGACAGGGCTATTAAGGATGTATGGTATCGATGAAAAGAAAGATTGGTTCTACTTATTTTAATGATGAATTGGTATATGACGGTAACGATCTGGGGGCTGTATATACAAAAGAAAAGACAACATTTCGTATATGGACACCTGCTGCCGGGAAAGTATCGCTTAACCTATATGAGCAGGGCGATGGTGACAATTTGATAGAAACAATTCCAATGACAGCAGATGTCAAAGGAACCTGGGTGTGTGAAAAGACAGGAGACCTGAATGGTGTATATTATACTTATTCAGTACAGATCGGTAATAAAGTAAATGAAGTTGTTGATTTATATGCAAGAAGTGCAGGCGTAAATGGCAACAGAGGTGAGATCCTTGATCTGCAAGCTACCGATCCGGATGGATTTGATGCAGATGTCAGACCGGCATTTAATAATGCTACAGATGCAGTGATTTATGAAGTACATATTCGTGATCTGTCTTCCGATGCTTCTTCCGGGATTCGGAATGCAGGTAAGTTTCTTGGACTGACAGAGCGCGGAACAAAGAACAGGGAAGGGCTGGCTACAGGACTTGATCATATTCTGGATCTTGGAGTGACTCACGTACAGATTCTGCCGAGCTTTGATTATGCTACGGTAGACGAAACAAAACCCGACACAGCGCAGTTCAACTGGGGCTATGATCCTAAGAACTATAATGTGCCGGAAGGTTCTTACAGTACAGATCCATATCATGGGGAAGTACGTGTCAATGAAATGAAGCAGATGATTAAGACACTTCATGAAAATGGAATCCGCGTGAATATGGATGTTGTATATAATCATACTTATCATCTGGCAGATTCATGGTTTCAGAAGACAGTGCCAGATTATTACTACAGAAAGAATGGCAATCATTATTCAGATGGTTCAGGCTGTGGTAATGAAACAGCCTCGGAGCGTGCCATGATGCGCAAGTATATCGTAGATTCTGTTGTATACTGGGCAACGGAATATCATATAGATGGTTTCCGGTTTGACTTGATGGGCGTACATGATCTGGATACCATGAAGGCTGTCAGAAAAGCACTGGATCAGGTGAATCCTGACATTATGGTATATGGTGAAGGATGGACTGGAGGAGAATCTGCATTGCCGGCAGCACAGCTGGCAACGAAGAACAATATTTACCGGCTGGATCGTGTGGGTGCTTTCAGTGATGATATCCGTGATGGGATCAAAGGCAGTGTATTTGATTTTCTGGACAAAGGTTTTGTAAGCGGCAAAGATGATATGGAAGAAAACATTAAATTCAGTGTTGTAGTAGCAACCCCGCATTCGCAGGTTACGCTCACAAAGGCTGGTGATAAGTGTACGAACTGGTCGGGACAGCCGGGACAGAGTATTAATTATATATCCTGTCATGATAATCTGACATTCTGGGATAAGCTTGCCATTTCCAATGCAGATGACAGTGAGGCTGACAGAGTGAAGATGAATAAGCTGGGAAGCGCGGTTCTTTTTACCTCGCAGGGTGTACCATTTATGCAGGCTGGTGAAGAGATGCTTCGCTCTAAGCCAAATGAGAAGTCTGAAACTGGATTTGATGAGAACAGCTATTCTTCCCCTGATGCAACGAACAGCATTAAGTGGGATAATAAAGGTAACGTAATGGATGTTTATGAATATTATAAAGGTCTGATCGCATTCCGTAAGGCACACAGTGCACTGCGCATGACAACAGCCGCTGCAATTCAGAATAATCTTACCTTTATGACTGGACTTGATGCAAATGTCGTAGCCTATACCATTCAGGGTGAGGTACAGGGAGAAACGGCACAGAATATTGTAATCATCTATAATGGAAATCCGGATGCAGTCACAGTAAACTTACCTGCCGGGACATGGGATATCTGTGTCAATGGTAAAAAGGCAGGATGCAGATCTCTTGGAAAGGCGGAAGGTTCTGTTACTGTCGAAGGTATCTCTGCGCTGGTTCTGGTACAGGGAGATGATACCGTAAGCAAAGTGCCTGCAGAGGATGCATAGGCAGACACGGCAGTCAGATAGACAAAGAGAGAAAATTGTATGAGATGTGCGAAAAAAATTGAATATTTATCAGGGAGACGATATAATAGAATGCGGAGGAAACAAAGCATGTCATTTACACATCTGCACGTCCATACAGAGTACAGCCTTTTGGACGGTTCAAATAAGATAAAAGAATATGTTTCAAGAGTCAAAGAACTCGGGATGAACAGCGCCGCCATCACAGATCATGGTGTGATGTACGGCGTGATTGATTTTTATAAGGCAGCAAGGGCAGCAGGGATTAAGCCGGTCTTAGGCTGCGAGGTCTATGTGGCGCCGGGATCACGGTTTGACAGGGAACTTTCACACGGGGATGACCGTTATTATCATCTGGTGCTTTTAGCGGAAAATAATCAGGGGTATCAGAACCTGATGAAAATAGTTTCAAAAGGTTTCGTGGAAGGATATTACTACAAACCACGCGTGGATATGGAAGTCTTAGAGACGTATCATGAGGGTATCATTGCCTTAAGTGCCTGTCTTGCCGGGGAGGTGCAGCGCTACCTGGTGCGTGGTCTTTATGAGGAGGCAAAAGAGACTGCCTGTAAATATGAAAAATGTTTTGGAAAAGGCAATTTCTTTTTGGAATTGCAGGATCATGGAATCCCTGATCAAAAGACCGTTAATGCAGGTCTGATGCGGATGAGTGAAGAGACAGGCATTGAACTGGTGGCGACAAACGATGTGCATTACACATATGCCGAGGATGCCGAGCCGCATGATATTTTACTCTGTCTGCAGACAGGAAAAAAACTGTCCGATGAAAACCGCATGCGTTATGAGGGCGGGCAGTATTTTGTGAAATCTGAGGAGGAGATGCGCGCGCTGTTTCCGTATGCGGCACAGGCGATTGACAACACACAGAAGATCGCGGACCGCTGCAATGTGGAGATCGAATTTGGAGTGACCAAGCTGCCGCATTTTGACGTGCCGGAGGGGTATGATTCGTGGACTTACCTGAACAAACTCTGTCATGAGGGGCTGGTAAGACGTTACCCGGACAAGCATGAGGAGCTTTTGCCGAAGCTTGACTATGAGCTTTCTGTCATCCAGAAGATGGGGTACGTCGATTATTTCCTGATCGTATGGGATTTTATCAACTATGCGAGAACACACGGCATTCCGGTTGGCCCTGGAAGGGGAAGTGCGGCGGGAAGCCTTGTGTCTTATACAACGGGCATTACCAATATTGATCCGATCCGTTATAACCTGCTGTTTGAGCGGTTCTTAAATCCGGAACGTGTGACCATGCCGGATATCGATATTGACTTCTGCTATGAGAGACGAAGTGAAGTCATTGATTACGTTATTGAAAAATACGGAAAAGACTGTGTAACGCAGATCGTTACCTTCGGTACGTTAGCGGCGCGCGGTGTCATCCGTGATGTCGGACGTGTCATGGATCTGCCGTATAATTTCTGTGATACGATTGCAAAAAACATCCCAAATGAGCTAAACATCACGATCGACAAAGCACTCATAATGAACCCGGAACTGCGTTCCATGTATGAGTCGGATGAGACGGTAAAAAGACTGATCGACATGGCGAAAAGACTAGAAGGTCTGCCGCGCCATACCTCCATGCATGCCGCCGGAGTCGTAATCTCCCAGAAGGCGATGGACGAATATGTGCCGTTGTCGCGAAGTTCTGACGGTACGATCACAACACAGTTTGTCATGACCACGATCGAGGAACTCGGACTGTTAAAAATGGATTTCCTTGGACTCCGTACTTTAACTGTCATCAGTGATGCGGTCAAACTTGTGGAAAAAAATCATGGAATAAAAATTGATGTGGATAACATTGATTATGATGATAAAAAAGTATTAGATTCGATCGGAACCGGAAGATGCGACGGTGTATTCCAGTTAGAAAGTGCGGGCATGAAAAACTTCATGAAGGAGTTAAAACCGCAGAGTTTAGAGGACGTTATCGCCGGTATCTCCCTTTATCGTCCGGGTCCGATGGACTTTATCCCAAAATACATCAAGGGAAAAAATGAACCGGAGAGTGTGACCTATGTCTGCAAAGAATTAGAGCCGATCTTAGAGCCGACCTATGGCTGTATCGTCTATCAGGAGCAGGTTATGCAGATCGTGCAGAACCTCGCCGGTTATACAATGGGACAGGCTGATAACATCCGCCGCGCCATGAGTAAAAAGAAACAGTACGTCATCGACGCGGAGCGTCAGAACTTTGTCTATGGCAATGAAGAACAGGGTATTAAAGGCTGTATCGCAAACGGAATCAGCGAGCAGGCGGCAAACCAGATCTACGATTCCATGGTCGATTTTGCCAAATATGCATTTAACAAATCCCACGCGGCAGCTTATGCAGTGGTTGCCTATCAGACGGCATATTTAAAATACTATTATCCGGTTGAGTTTATGGCAGCACTCATGACGTCAGTGATCGACAATACAAGAAAAGTCGCCGAGTACATTTATTCCTGCCGTCAGATGGGGATCAAAGTGCTTTCCCCGGATATCAATGAGGGAGAAGGACGCTTTTTGGCAACAAAAGATGGGATCCGCTACGGCATGTATGCGATCAAGAGTATCGGCAGACAGGTCATTGATATCATTTTAGCAGAAAGAGAGGCAAACGGTAAATATATCACACTTTCTGATTTTTTAAGCCGTGTGGCGGGGCGTGAGGTCAATAAGCGTGCGGTCGAAAACCTGATCAAAGCTGGAGCCTGCGATGGATTAGACGGCAACAGACAGCAGATGCTCTTAGTATATAATACGCTGATTGATAACCTGAACCAGGAAAAGAAAAATTCACTTGCAGGGCAGATGTCTTTGTTTGACCTTGTCTCAGAGGAAGAAAAAAAGGCGTATGAAGTCCGTTTCCCGAATGTGGAGGAGTACACCAAGGAGATCAAACTTGGTTTTGAGAAGGAGGTTCTTGGCATTTATTTAAGCGGACATCCGTTGGAGGAATATGAGGAAAAATGGCGCAAAAATATCAGCGCCGTGACAGCAGATTTTATGCTGGATGAAGAAACGAATGCCGTAAAGATCAAAGATAACCAGAGTGTTGTCATTGGGGGCATCATCACCGAAAAGACGATCAAATACACAAAGCAGAATAAAGCGATGGCATTTATCACGATCGAGGATCTGTTTGGAACTGTGGAAGTTATCATTTTCCCGCGTGATTATGAAAAATACAGCCGTTATTTAAATGAGGATGAAAAAGTCTTTATTGCCGGACATGCTAACGTGGAGGAAGATAAAAACGGAAAACTGATCTGTGAAAAAATCTATTCCTTTGATGATACAAAACGCGAACTATGGATTCAGTTTGCGACAAAAGAAGCGTTTGAGGAAAAAGAAAAAGAATTGTATTCCCTGCTTTATGGTTCGGATGGAAATGATGAGATCGTGATCTATATTGCGTCGCCGCGAGCCATGAAAAGACTTGGACAAAACCACAATGTTCATATCAATCCGGAGCTTATCAGTAATTTGACGGATTTTCTGGGCGAAAAAAACGTAAAAATTGTTGAAAAGAGCATTGAAAAGAAGTAAGATGCAGTAAAATCAAGGCTTCCCGCATGGTTGGGAAGCCTTGATTTGTGTATTTACGACACTTTTACGACAAATGATCGGAAAATCGGGTAAAAATACTCATTTCAGATGGGGCAGAGTTGCAGATATGATGTCTGCAAGGCTGTCTCTTTTTTGTGGAGATAAGTCTTTGATAAGAAGAGCAAGGTTATCCTGCGGGATGGTATCAGTACATGGAGTGTCAGAGGTTGTTCCAAATAATAAATAATCGGTAGAGACATTAAGCACCGTTGACAGATCAATGAGTGTATTGAGAGACATGTTCTTTAGTCCTTTTTCTATCTCATAGATATAGTGAGATGAAACATCTATTCTTTCAGCTAAGTTTTCCTGTGTAAGTTTGCGCATTGTGCGGCATTGTTTGATTCTTACTCCAAGGTCGATTGGATTCATGATATACCTCACTTTTTAGTTATAAATAGAAAATATAGCTGATAGCTATAAAAAAGAACTAGCTATTAGCACCATAAAGTGATATTATGTGGCTGTAAGCAATAGAAAACAAAGGAGGAAGTGTTATGGATATGAATGAAGAAACAAAAAATAAAGAGGGAGGAGCAGTCTGCAAATTTTTCTGTAAGAATCCAATTATATATTTTGTAGTAACAGCGATTATAAATATATATATTACAATGGATTTGTATAGCAAATTTTATACATTATATTTCTGGGGAATAATGGATTTCTTATCAGAGTATAAATTTGATTTAATAATTTATATTGTAATTGGGTGTTGTTTAAAATTTATAACTGATAAATGTGGGAAGATTGAAAAAAATATATTTAATATGTCACAAGTGAAAAAGGAAAATATGGTAAATATTTTGCGTATTATGGGAAAGGTTTGTGGAGCAATTAGTGTGATTATAGTTTTTTGGGCTGTAATTTCATTAAAAATAAACGGTTATGGATTTGTACTTTCTTTCATATTAGCTAAGGGAAGATCAGCACTGATTTTTGAGGGAATAGCTGATATGGTGGAACTATATGCAGATTTTATTTTTCCAAGCAAAGAATCACAAGACAATGATGATACAAGTGCAAAGTCGAATGTGAGCGAATCGGAGACATCTGTGAGAAAAGAGACAGTTGTTAATGAGAATGAAAATCCTATTGCGGAGGAAAGTGATGAAGCGGTAGAAGAAAAACAACAGGAGAAAACTATAACAACAGATACAGCAATAAATGTTGCTGTGGAACAGAAATCAGTAAAGAAAAATCAGAAAAATGTAAAAAAAGTTATTGTAGCAGTGGTTGCGATAGGACTTGTTTTAATTGGAATTTCCAAATTTTCAAATAAAGATATAGTAGATAAGGGAGCATTAGAGTATTTTCAGAATGCCACATATAACGGAGAGTCTGCTACTTTGAAGGAGGTATTTGAAAATTACTGGCACGGTGGTAAATGGTATGTCTATAAAGCATATGATGAACGTGGAATCGAACGTACAGTAGTTGAGTATGCATTGGATAAAAATAGATCGACCTGTATTCGTTTTTGGGTTGATGAGGATGCAAATTCTATTGAACCAATAGATTATACAGAAAATTATGTGTCACAGTGTTTAATTGAGTCTCAATTTTATGAGCAAATTCAGAGGATGTATGATACATATTATGCGGAAGTTGGTGTTCAATAAAAATATTATGAAAGTATAGGCTTGATAAGGAGTGGGAAGAATATGACGCAGAAGGAAATAAAAGACAAACTTTTAGAAATGAATAATCAATATGTAATTTACAGGGGAGCGGCATTTATAGCAAAAGATTTATTCCCGATATTGCAGGAGCAGGAGGAAATATTAGATATATGTGATGCGCGTATAAGCTCTGCACTTAAATTTTTAAAAGGCGGGAAGTATGTCAGATGCTATTTAGTTGTTACTTCTTTGAGAATTATATATATCGAACGTGGAAATATGATTATGTCTGCAATTCCGTTTACGAAAAAGACGATTGCTTTTAGCAAAGATAATATTTGCGCAGGGTTAGAAAAAAACAATGGTATTGAGTCTGTATCATATAAGTATATATTGCGCTTGCAGACAAATGAAGGGGAATATGTAATAGCTGTTGATAAAGATATCAGTGAAGAATTGAATTGTTCACAACAACAGCAATCAAACGGACAGGCTTTACAGCAAAGTAGTGGAACAGAAAAAAATCTGTAAAAAAAGGAAAAAAATCAATAGGAGCAGTGGTTGTAGCTGTAATTTTTGTTGGAGTAGTAGCAATAGGAATTTTGATGTTTTCGGGAGATGATACAGATGATCTGGCATTAGCATATGCACAGAAAGCGTCTTTTTATGATTGCAGAACTCCATTGAAAGATATACTGGAATACTACTGGGATGGCGGACAATGGTATGTATATACAGCTGATGAAACAGGACATATGGTAGTCGAGTATGCAAAGGATAAAGACGAAAAAACGAAGATTTGTTTTGATGTAGATGTAGATGATGAATCTATTAAACCAGTAGAATACACAGAAAATGATACAGTAAAAATCAATGATGAGGAACAGGTTGACGAGAAACTTTGGAAAATGTATGTTGCGTATGCGAAAGAATATGCACTCGATGATACAAATTTTGCATATAAATTTGTAAATAGTACCGTTACTGTAAATGATACAGATGATGAGATAGATAAACAGGCAGACTATCAAACTGAATCCAATGAAGCAAGCAGTGAAGTTGAAACGGAATCAGAAAATTTTAATGGCGCAGATGATGTGCAGTCCGAAGAAGCGAATGATTATGACGAAGGATATGTAACCAATGAAGATATTGATTCAGCTTGGGGATATTGGGGTAGTTATGATCGAGAGGATGGTTTAAGTTTTTCTATTTTCCCGATTGATACACAGACGTGCTATCTTTCATTTGGAAATGAGGATGGAACGATTGATGTTAGAGATGTGGAAGCAGTAAAAACAGGAGATAATACAGCAGAATGTACTTCCCCGAATGGTGCTAAATTGTATTTGGCAATCGACTGGGAATTTGGAACGATTATTATACAGCAAAACGGATATTTAGATTACTGTGATGGAATTGATTTTTCGGGTACATATCAAGGGGATGATTCAACATATGAGGGGGAGGAATAAATGGAAGCGATTATATGGGTAATTGCTGTGATTGTAGTAGAATTAATTGCACCTAGTTATATATCTGTTCTAATAGTTATTGCTAATATCTTTATACCGGATGCTGTACCAGTGCTTGATGAAGTTATAGGTGTTGTGATTGCAGTGCAGAAATTGACGGATTCATAATATATTATTTTGAAAGGATTAAAGGGATATAAAAATGTAAAAGTATGTTATTACAATTACATATTATAGCTATGATAAGGCAGAATCCAAACAAGGTGGGCGGATTCTGCCTTATCTATTTTGCATAGGAGGTGGAAAACATGAGGAACGCTATCGAAATAGAGATTATCATTAGAATAGCAGAAAATACCTTGTTGGATATTTTCAAGAAATTCTAATAACTGTTATTCCACCAATCCATCAAATCCACCATTTTCACAGCACACATATTATGAGATAATAAGAAAAAATGTATGATTTGAATATGGTGGAATCATCGTAAACCTTAAGAACTGTATGCATTATCAGGCAAATTATGAAGAAGTGCTGCAGCAGATGATGAATCAGGTCGCAGAGGCTATGAGTGCGAGGGAAGAGAGAAAGAACATCCTCTTCTCGATGAAACTCACACTGGTATCCATATCCATTATGAGCGTTATTATCGTAGCACTCATAGGAAAGGGAATCGGCGTAGCTGTAAGGGCGATCCTCACAGGAAATATGATCGGTCAGTTTATATTGTTTATCACAGGTCTTTTATATCTGTTTGTAACGGTTAAGCTCTTCGGTGTGGATAAGTAAGGAGGGATGAGATGATAGTAGGACTTTTATTATTTTTGATCTTTGCACCTGTCTTTACCATGATCCAGTCCCTTATTTTACGTAAGCAGGATACGGATTCAAAGACCTATGCAAAGGAGCAGCTTGAAAACTTAAAGAAAGGAAGGCATTTTCAGGAGTTTGTGCTTCGTAAGCAGATAAAGCTTAAAAAGTACGGGGCAGACATTTTCGTAAGAGATGGAATCCTTGTAAGCCAGTGGTATTTGTACAAAGCCTTACCCTTTATGTCGAGGATGTATATGTCGCAGGAGCATATGACTCATCCGGCAACGAGCTTACCACGGAGGAAGGCGTAGCGCAGAGCTTTACAGTCTATGTAAAGGCAGCCGAGATCGAGAGCATGAATCGTGCGATCAACTATGGTGAGATCCACATTTATCAGAAATAAGGATTGAAAAAGCTCCGGAAACGGGGCTTTTTTAAAAATAAGCATTGACCAAACATTCGTTCTGCTGTATTATGAAATAGAGATGGGAACACATGCTTGCCATTAACCTGTCCTGTCGATATATGTGGCGAGAAAGGCATTCGATTCACCTGGCCGAGAGCGGAAAACAAGGTGGACTGCTGCGAGAAGGAAAAGAACTTGGTGACGCAGACCAACATCAAGCTCATACTAGCTTAGATGCACGGGCTATGTGGTGACATGTAGTTTCGGAGAAGCAACTGTACATGCAGATGCATATGTTATGCTGTACACGCTCCTGAAGGGCGTAAAGTATTCCGATGACTCAGGCAAGCGCGGATGGAGGAAAAATCACTAACATAGGGTATCTATGCCCATTTCAATGTTAGAAAATGGATTGTCAACACTTTTTCAGACAAATTTTTTTAGGTTATTTTTCCGATATTGTACAGGCGTTTGATACCCTAAGGAAGAATGT
>OBJF01000995.1_pt1 | contig 28260 bp, 10 predicted proteins | sample 1519091 | NCBI WGS metagenome assembly OBJF01 (sample SAMEA2452124, study PRJEB22498) | human gut metagenome | biome: human feces; feature: human gut; material: feces | place: Australia | collected 2012
TAGGTACTCAGCCCACGCATACGGGCCAATAATTTCTTCGCTCTTTCAAAACGTACCTGCATCTCAGGCACAGACATGTCGGCCAACTGCCCACTGCGCATTTTTTCTACTTCATTCATAGGATGATATTATTCCATTACTCCATTAGTGAATATTAATTTTCTGTCATCAGACAACCGTTCATTAAATTCAAATCCTTCCCACTGAAAAGATTTCAAATCCTGCGGAGACTCTATCCGGTTCTTCAAAATAAAACGCGTCATTTCGCCACGTGACATTTTGGTATAGACAACGACAGTAGCAAGTTTACCATTTTTCCATACATGGAATTCCGGGGTGATAACCGTAACCTCCTTTTCTATACGTTTCCAATCGAACAAACCACGCATTTCATCACTGGCCAGATTGCAAAGAATTCCTCCATGGGCTTTGATCTCCTCTAAAAATTCATCCGTCAGACGCGATTGCCAATAAGAAAACATCGTTTGGTCTCCCTGCTCAGGCAGTTTCACATCACCTTCCAAACGATACGGGCGGATGGCATCCAGCGGACGAAGCAGCCCGTAACAGAATGAAGTCAGCCGCAGATGATCCTGGGCATACCGGAAATCAGCTTCCGAGAAATCTTTAGGATTCAGACGTTTGAACACAATACCGGTGTAGGCCAGCAACGCCGGAAGTTCACGGGTGTCTTCCGCATGAAAAGCCTGATAACGCTTGTAATTCTCCACGGCAATTTTCGAATTGACCCGCAACAGCCGTTCCAGTTCTTCCACAGAAAACTGAGACATCCGTAATGCAACTTCCGAAGCCTCCTTCTGAAAACGGGGAAGTGTAATAAAGGGAACCTTTACTTTCGAAACATCACTCATGGTTTTGGCACAAGATAGAAGTATAAGCATGGGAAAATTTACAATTTTACGATTTACTACGAATATTACTTTTGAACAAAGTTAAACTTTTTAATTGTATCTTTGTTTTTTACTTATACAAAAATAACAATAACATGAAGAAGAAGCTTTATCTGGCAGCAGCATTTTGCATGATCATTGCAACAGGATGCACAAACAACAAAAAGTCAGCTAACAGTGACAACGTAGTTGCAAATACCATGCAGGTGGCAGACATGCACAATGCAGAAACCTCACTCGACTATTTCGGAGAATACAAAGGAACCATCCCGGCCGCAGACTGCCCGGGAATAGAAGTCACCTTAATTTTTAATAAAGACCGTACCTATACACAAAAATACATCTACCTTGAACGGAAAGACGGAGAGTTCAATGAAACAGGAACTTTCAAGGTAGAAGGCAATATCCTGACCGCTACTTCCAAAAACGGCGAAAAGTCGTATTATAAAGTAGAGGAAGGCCGGATAGTGATACTCGATGCCGACAAACAACCCATTACCGGGGCACTTGCCGACATGTACGTATTGAAACAGGAAAAAGTATTCTGACATCCAGGCTACGCCACCTGATGTGTGCCCGCCAACTTTCCCGGATTTATTACAATGTACCTTGCTTCAATTGCTCTGCAAACCGGTCGATGCGATGTAATACTTCGGGAATCTTTATATTTTGCGGGCAATGATGCACACACTGGTTGCATCCGATGCAATGGTTCGCCTGACGCAAACGCGGCACACTGCGGTCATAACCTACCAAAAAAGCACGACGGGCCTTACGATAATTCTCGTCCTGACTGCTTTTGGGCAGATTTCCCTCATTCACACATTTATTATAATGTATCAGGATAGAAGGAATATCGATACCGTAAGGACAAGGCATGCAATACTGGCAATCGTTGCAAGGCACCGTGGGATATTTAAGCATCAATTGTGCCGTCTCTTCCAGAAATTCCTTATCCTCATCGGCCAATGGAACTAATGGTGAGTAAGTGCGTAAATTGTCCTGCAAATGTTCCATATAAGTCATACCGCTCAACACCGTAAGCACATGTTCCGGTGATCCGGCAAAACGGAAGGCCCATGAAGCGACACTGTCCTCCGGACGTCGCTGCTTCAGACGGGAAACAATATGATTGGGAACATTCGAAAGCCGACCGCCCAATAAAGGTTCCATAATAATGGCCGGAATATTGCGTTTGACCAACTCTCCATACAGATATTCGGCATCTGTATTACGGGAATTTACCTCCTTGGCATGTTTCCAATCGACATAATTGAGTTGGATTTGCACAAAGTCCCATTTTATTTCATCGTGCCGGGAAAGCAGATAGTCAAAGACTTCGATATCTCCATGATAAGAAAAACCGAGATTACGGATGCGCCCCGCCGCACGTTCGCTGACCAGAAAATCGAGTATGCCATTGTCCAGATAGCGTCCTTTCATGGCTTCCATTCCGCCCATACCGATGCCATGAAGCAACATATAATCAAGATAATCTACTTGTAACTCTTTCAGAGAATTATGATACATGGCTATAGAAGCTTCCCTGCCCCATGTATCCAGTGAGAAATTCGACAATTTAGTGGCTATGAAATATTTATCGCGCGGATAGCGGCTGAGGGCAATACCCGTGGCATGTTCCGAACGTCCCTTGCAATAGGCGGGTGACGTATCAAAATAATTCACTCCATGCGCCAAAGCATAATCGACCAGTTCATTCACCATATCCTGATCTATCTCATCTTGGCCGCCTTTGACCACCGTCGGCCAACGCATACAGCCATACCCCAATATGGATACCTTATCTCCCGTAGAAGGATTAATGCGATAAGTCATCTCACCGGCAGGAGTATTTCCAGAACCACCCGCCACCGTTACCGAACCGTCCTTCAGGCTACAACCATACAAGGCGGCTGTAGTAGTTGCAGTGCCTACTCCCAGCACTTTCAGAAATTCACGACGATCGATCTCTCTCCTATTCTTCTTAGCCATATTTATTTCCTCCCTTTTTTCCTTTTCTTAAATGATTTTATGCGCCAGATGTCCCTCTACATAAATAGCACTGAACGGACGTGCCGGACAAAGATTCTCGCATGCACCGCACCCGATACAGCGTTCCGTGTTGACTACGGGGATTTTAAGCGAATCGGGAGAATCCGGTTCGGAAGCCACCATCTGGATAGCGCCCGTCGGGCAATGTCGGGCGCAGTTTCCACACTCTACCCCATCCGTCAACGGAACACAATTCTCCTTTATCCAAACGGCATGCCCTATCTGGATAGCCGACTTGTCTGCCGGAGTAATCGGAGAAATCGCACCGGCGGGACAAACCTCGGCGCATTTGGTACATTCCGGCCGGCAATACCCACACTCGTAGGACATCTCCGGCTGCATCAGTTTCATCAAACCGGTAGCAGGGCGAAGCACCTCGTTCGGACATACCGATACGCACAGCTGGCAAGCGGTGCAATGTTGTGCAAAATGACGGGCACTCAATGAACCGGGAGGAGTAAGCGAGGTCGCCCGGTCCGGTATCTTTTTATCTTCGATCACCGCCAAACCGCCATCTACTTTCTTCTCCTGTGCCTTCATTGCCGCAGTAGCAGCCAATACAGCAGTAGCCGTAAAGAAGTTACGCCGCGCCCTATCTATCTGTTCACCTGTCACCCTATCGTCCGTCTTTTTTACTCTCTCACCGGACGGATGTATGTACCTGATCGCGCCTTTGTGACATTTCCCGATACAATCCATACATGCCACACAGCGACTATAATCTATTTGGTGTTCTTTAACATCGATGCATGAAGCCTTGCAATTGCGGGCACAGAGATTACAATTCACACATTTCGATGAATCGATCACCGGTTTCAGCCAAGAGTATCTTGCTATAAATCCTAAAACAGTCCCCACCGGACAAATCGTATTGCAATAGGTCCGTCCGGCACGCCAAGCTAAAACTACAATCACTACAAAGGATACGATGGCAACCATGAATGTCGGCAAACTCTTCATCCATACATTCACGGAATAAAAAGCATAGCTGTCGGCACGTTCGGCCAATAATGCCAACAAATTATTCCCCCACATATAAACAGGTTGAAAAAGATTGGATGCAATGCGTCCGTACGAGCTATAAGGTGCCAATAAAGCGACCAATGACCCGACACCGGCGATTAATGCCACTACAAAAATTCCGAGTACCCCATAGCGTAGCCAACTTACTGCTTTAGAATAACGAAAACGGTTCTTCTTCCGCTTTCCAGCCATCCATGATATAATATCCTGAAACACACCGAGCGGACAGACTACCGAACAATAAATGCGTCCGAAAATAAACGTCAGGAGGACAAGCAACACAACGACCCCCAAATTCAATGCCAACAACGCCGGCAAAAACTGTATCTTTGCCATCCAGCCGAACCACGTGTGGACCGTTCCGGTGAAATCCAGAAACAACAAAGTAATCAACACAAAAAATAAGACAGCGAATGAGACTCTAATTTTTCGTAACATGGGCAATTTCATTTAAAAAGCAACTAATCCGGTACAAAAATACACATGTTTATCCAGTTGATTACTATATAAATTACAGATATTAATACCAATATTACCGATTTCACTCGATTCCAATAAAAAAAGGATACCGTTATCAGGTATCCTTTTCCTCTCTCCCACACAAATCCACTAATGGCCAATAATCACTTTTCGCATTTCTTTTTGTCCCCTTATCTCTAATGACACCAAATAAGTACCGGAAAGCAGATATTCACGCTGAGTCGTTCCAGGTCCGATCTTCCCCTTGGATAAGCGTTGGCCGGCAATTGAAAACAATTCGTAATATCCTGTAACATCTGCATGAGATTTAATCAACAAGCCGCCATTATCGGAATAAATCGTAAATTCCGACAGTATATTCTTCTGAATCCCCACCCCATCAGAAGCTTCAAACAATTGCCATTCAGCCAATTGAAATAAATCGTTTTTCCCTGTTACGTTAAGCTTAAAACTTTTATATTCTTTATCAGATACGATTGGATATTCCAGTGTAGTATAGCGTCCTAAAAACTTCTGGCTGTTTCTGACATCCAGTTTATCCCACTTTTTGCCATCAATAGAACCATATAAAATCCATTCTGCCGGGTCACGATCAGGAGAATCATTGGCAGAAATCAAAGCGTATCCATCTACTTTGACTGCCTTCGGCAAGTCATACCGTATCCAGATACTATTACCCTCGGAAATCGCCGTACAAAATTTTGTATTAATATTTCCATCACTCAAATTGCCATATCCCTCATGAGGAAGAGTATTGAACTGAGCACTCATCATACCAGCGTTTTCCGGATCCATTAAAGAACTTCGTAAGGGTTTGTCACAACCAAACAACTGAAATTCTGCAATTGCTAAACGGTCACTCCCGTTTACTTTCAAAACTTTCAAACGAAAATAATCATAAGGAGTAAAACTGACTTTCTCATCAAAAACCTTCGTTTCATTCGCAGCAAATATAATATCTGTCTGACGATCGACAGTTCTCCAGGATGCAGAAGTTTTAGTACGTCCCTCCAGTCTCCATGATACAGGAGCTTTAGAAGCATCTTCTCCGGAGGTTATCGCATACGCTTTCAAACCGGCAGAACGAGGTAATTCTACCGAGAACCAACACTCTGTTTGACCGGAAAAATCTGTTTCCAAAATCGTCTTGGCATCGTTGTCCCACAAGGGAGCTATATTCAATCCCGCAAGGGATGATTCCATAAAGACCCCGGAGTCTCCCTTGTCATATCCGGAAATTTGAATAAATAAATCGTCCGGTAGATCAGGAATATCTGCTTCCGGAGCTATACTACGGGCTATGATATCGGCCAAAAAAATATAACCTTTATCATTCGGATGAATCTTATCACCGGTCAAATATCCTTTACCCTCAAACGGAGTATGACAGTCTATTACAGTCGCACCGGTTTCCTTCGCAACCTGATCAATCATAGGCATCATCTCTTCCGTCATTACCTTATCCTCATTAATCCAATTGCCGGGTCCGAAAAGAGGAAGAGGATAACAAATATAAATCTTCGGTTTACTGACAAGCTCCTTAAACGAATTTACCAGTGCAACATAATCTCCGGTATACTGTTCTTTGATATTGTCCCAGTTTATCTTTTTGGCATCATTGGTACCCAACTTAATCACCACGATATCCGGATTATATTTCAAAGCATTCAGATAACGCTCATGATCCCAATAAGAAGAAGCAGTACCGTCAAATTCCTTGCCGTTTTTCATCAAAGTACGCCCGCTTGCACCAAAATTCGAGACTTCGTACTTTTCAGTACCCAAATCACGTTGCAATACAGATGGATAAGTAGCCGAGCCGGATGACGCTCCAACTCCTTCGGTTATACTATTACCAATACATGCAATCTTTATCTTCTGTGCAAATGCCGGTAAAGAATAAATCTCTCCCAACAGAAAGAATATTCCACAATAAATCCAATAAATTCTTTTCATAATCTCTATGGCCCAATAAGACATTCCATAACCCTATCTCCGGATAATTCCGACCGGAGACAGAATCACAGAACGTTTTTCTTACTTCACTATTAATTTTCCTGTTTTTATTTCTTCTCCATTATCCAGCCGTACAATATAAATCCCTGCCTTTAAGCCATCTGTCGGTATCACACAATCTGCGGAAAAATAATATTCCGCTATTAAAATGCCCTGAAGTGAACAGACGCTTACATGACCGTTACCGCTTAAATGCACTTTAGTTCCTCGGGATACAGGATTCGGCCAAATGAGCAAATCATCCAAGTCCGCTGTATCGTCAATACTTTCAATACCGACCAATGCCCCCGACTCGTATACCTCAAATTCCTTAATACAAGTAGTTCCTCGCTGTGCAGTACTGGGAACGGTCAATCGTACATAACGCGTATCCACCGGTTCCTCTAATAAGATGACTTTCTTCTTTATATTTATATCCTCAAATGTTTTTTCAGCTATAGTCTCCCAAGTTACGCCATCCCGGCTAACGGCAACCTTATATCCACTGATGCGGTCCAGAGAATCCGTCAACGCAAATCCATCGATAGAATATACCTCCTCTAAATCGACTTCCAAGGTTGCTGTTCTTCTGGTAAATTCCCAAACGGTACCTTCCCGTCCATCCAAGGCATTTGCTGCAGTCAGCATATCATTGGTTCCGGCAGAACAATTCAAAATCGTCTTCCCTACACTGATTACGCCATTCCGGTCAATCGCTTCCTTAAACTGCCCATAGATGTCGAATCCGTAAATACGAACAGCATTATCACCTTTAGAAGGAACAAACTTCACAAAACGTGCATCTACCGGATCAAACGATTTCACTTTCTCATTAATCGATGCGACTCCCGTTTCACGAATTATTTCCGTCCAGCTTCCATCCAACGTATCTGTGGTACTGACATAAACTGAATAACCGGGAACATTCGCCCAACCGGATTCTACCATCTTACAATCACGGAATTCAATGTGATTAATCGTATAAATACCGGTCAAAGAAAAAATAATGAATGGAGCGGCAGAAGTATCACACCACTTCATCGTATTGTCACCACTCAAATTTTCTTTCCAACCCCTCAACAACCTGAAAGGATTCTCGTGAGTGCCCGTCATGCCGCTATAACTGTCGATGTTGACAATACGTTTACCCTTGCCATCGGGAGACGACACACTCAGCAAATTACTCGTGTTATACAACATGATTGTATAGTTCTCCCTGTTCTTCCCATCTTCTGAAATCACTTCTACATTCAGTTCATTCAGTCCATCAGTCAGTTCTATTTTTCCGATGCCATTAATCCTTGCATATTCACTGGTAGCTTTAGCAGCAACAACCACTTTGGAATCTTTTGTTTCCATCCGATATAAATGAGTGGAAGGGCTAAAATCAGGTTCCAACTCAAGACCTTCAATACTCAATGACTCAATTCCGGCAATAGCGGATTTATCTGCACGATAAACTTTTACCGTATAAATCCTTTCGACCATACGATCTGCCGACTTCACTGTAATGAAGAAATCATTTTCGCCTAAAATCAACGACTTTTCTCCCAAATCTCCACCAATTTCACATTCCGGATTTCTGGCTTCCGCCTTTATGTTCACTTTCTCTATCTCTTTTGCTACCTTTACCGAATAGACAGTACGTTCTGCTTCAAAAACCGGCATCAAGCTATTTCCCTCAACCTGTAAAGTCAACAAGGAAGCATCACTGGCAGTGACATCCAACTTACCGAAAATATTGAATTCGTACAGATTCAACGAACCGGAAGTTCCCAAACGGTCGGCCGGGACTTCCAATTTTATATAACGAGCTACTTTGGCCGGAGACACTTCCACCTCTTTAATATTCTCATCGGCTTTATTATTTGCATCCTCTACAACTTCCCAATCCGACAGATTCTGACTTACGGACAATATATACCCATTGATATTTTCATTTTTACCATCTACAGAACCGGCATCGTACAGTTTAAAACCGGAAACGGCATAATTATCTTTCAGATCAACCACCACAGATTTATCACCAGCGGTAGAAGTTGACCATTTACTATTGGCCGCCTTCATTTCTCCATCGAACAAAGCTACCGGTGCATTCTGTACATTAGGAGCGTCCTGCTGCATAATAACGGGCTTTCCAACACTGATCAAAGCATTTTCATAAACCGAATCGAAAGATTTACGTCCATAAATCTTAAAACCATAAATACGTACCGTATTACTGCTAATTTTAGGTACCAGTTTGATATAACGTGCTTTCACCGGAGTAATCTCTTTGACTTTATACATCACATCACTCTGGTTTATCTCATGTACCACCTCTTTCCAATCGGTATCGGATGTCCCTGCAGTACTTACATAAATATGATACTCAGACAAATTCGGATTATTCGGTTCACGGGTTTTACAATCCTCAATCACAAATTTATCTACGTCATAGTAATCGGAAAGTTCTATAATCACAAAATTATCAGTGCTGTTGTAGCACCATTTCTTATTCCCATTACCAGTTACATTTTTATCAAGAAGTAAATTTTCAGGCCCTTCATTATTAAACCCACCGCTAGCCGAATGAATTCTGGCTATACGTACTCCCATACCATCGGCAGGAGTCGTACTAATAATCGGTGAGGTACCGGATGCGTAAGCTACACTGTACTCTTCAATTTTCATTGCATTGATATGAGCAAACTTACCGGCATAACGCGCCAATTCAAAATGAATAGTCCCGTCAACATCCGGATAAATAGCCTCAGATACAAAAATCGTATTATTATTCTGGTTCTTTGTATTCCCGGTTATATCTCCCTCAGCAATGTTAGCTCCTCCCATCTGATGAGTACCCTGATAAGAATTTGTACCGGTAAACGTCAACAAGCCAGTTCTGTCATTAGTATCATAACGACTACCGAAGACATAAAATTTATATGCTTTTTCGGGTTTCAAATTTTTAAAGTCGATACCTCCCTTTTCCGCTCCGTTATTTTCTTCAATAAAAAAATAATCCTGAGTCGCCGTATTAATAGCAAAATCTCCCAAAAGTTCGGTATCCGGTTCCAATAGTCCACCGTTTTTAATGCCGTTCGACAAAAAACCGGTAGTTAAATGCATTTTATAATCAACCGGCTGATTATATGAATTGACAAGTGAGTATTCCGTACCTGCCGCAGTCTTCACTGCATTATTCCAAAAATTTCCATTCGTATCTTTTCCTGTAATATTTCCATTGGTACCATCATCTTTTCCAAAATCTATATATAGTTTCTGATCCATAGTAAAACCGGCATTAACAAACTCCAACTCATTCGTAGACTGTGCCAGATTTTCCAAAAACCGATCACCTCCTAACGGTGCATAAATTTCAAGGCTGGATTTCATCATCTTACCTTGATTCACATATGCAATTTCTTCAGTATTCATCCCGGAACGCCAAAAAAACAACTCACGATACAATATCTGATCCGGAGCTAAGTTGCTACCTAAAACAAATTTTTTAGGAGATAATTTTTCCGGAAGCTCCCCTACTTTTATATCATCGATATACAATATCGTATTTCCCCATGCATAATAATGAGTCAGAGTAACACGTTTCCACCCCCCTGTGTTGATAGTTGTCTCAGACTGAATTTTCCCGTTCAGTGGAGACTCGTAAACCAATGTCCCGTCTGTTTTGATTTTGAAGAAGCCATTCCCACTCTCATTCTCAAACCAGGCAATCGTACCGGTTCCTGTTGTATTGATATCAAATGAAACGGTAAATGGATGAACCGTTTCTTCCGGTATCCACTCGATCTGGCGGGAAGTTGTCGTTCTTCCCAACTCACAGGATGTCCCCTGTACACGTTTAGGCAATGGTTTTCCTGCTTCCAAGGCATCAAATAAAGAAGGAACTATAGCATAACAGAATTCTTGATGTCCGGCTGAATTGGGATGATATGCATCATTTTCATATCCACTGGCCCAACGGCCTTTACCGTCGTCAATAGCTCCCAACGTATTGATACTCGGTAAATCCCATTCATGTATCAGCAAATTCAGCTTCTTTACATAGTTATAATCGCTTTCATTGTAATCGGCACGTGTATAATTATTGGCCATAACCGGTACGATTCCGGCATCCTCTGCTTGTTTGATGGCTTGCAACATGCCGTCACGATAACTGTTATAGGCCGCTTCGCCACGGTCATGTACACCTTCATTACCTAACGAAAGCCCGTAAATCACATAACTACTGCAATTACTCAATAAATCACGTTCCCATCGATCCAATAAATTAGCAGTTGTATTTCCTCCGATAGAAATATTTGAAGTCTTCCAGTCCAAACCGCGTCCTTCTTCATGACGTTTGGTCAGCAATTGAGTATACATATAAGCATATCCATGCATATCCAGTGTTCCCGATCCGTTAGCAACCGAAGAGCCCATATAGGAAATCTTCAACGCTTCTGTTTCACCGCAACTTACCGCATAAGTATATTTTCTCAGATTGACTTCTACATAAAATTCACCACCATTCATGTTGGTACGGATGTCTTCTAATGACATACCATACGATTCACCTTGTGATTGCTTAACCACCCGATTAGTACCCTTTATACGTTTCAAACATTCTGTTGCGTCCTTATTTATTATAAAATTAAACTTCGGATCACCACCATTCAATGTCAACCGTGCAGCCCATATGCCTTTACCCTGATACTCTAAAGGCAATCCTTTCGTTACATCAGCACCGGTAGAAGTGGAAGTCCCCACAATGTTCAAGGAAGTAATCGGCAAAATCTCATAGGTATTGTCGGTCAGATCAATACTAATGCGTACAGGTCCTGTAATATCCGTTTGAATAGGCTCCCCATTTTCCATCAACGAGCCTTCAGCTTTCCCTTTACCATACACTACTTTTTTATCATTACCCAAGTCACGATAAAAACTGAATGAACCTGTCCCCTTTAAAGAGGTATATATTTCAAAGAGATTGGTGATGGTCCCCTGTAAATCAGTAATCATTTGCATCTCGGCATCTTCTTCTACAGCCGTACCCGTAAAATGAGCACTACCTAACTGACCACTAATATTTATTTCAATTTCATCAGACAGAGTTTTTTCATCATATACAATAGATGCGGTGACTTTCACCTTCCCATTAGTCTTCGGATACACAATTCCCTGATTATCAACGCGAGCTATCGATTCGTCATCTACACTCCATCGAATGGCCGGAAAGATGGCCCCTTCGGGCAAAACACGAGCCTGTATCTGGGAAGTCTGGCCAGACTCCGTAATATCTTGTCCGGTCAGAGTGATTGAAGTAGCTTTTATTACAGGGTCATTCGTACATTCCTCTATCTTCATAGCATTGATATGTGCAAACTTATCAGCATAAAGATCGATATTGAAACGAATACTGCCGTTAGCATCCGGATAAACAACATCCGATACATAAATACGATCGGTTGTATGGTTTATACCGTTCCCTCCACTATTTTTTCCCCCCATTTTATAAGTTCCGGTACTGCTATTCTCTCCAGAGAATGTAAAAAGTCCCATACGATCTGTTTCCGTATCCCTGCAACCAAATACATGGAAACGATAACCGGACTTCGGATTCAAATTATTGAAATCGATAATACCCGGAATATCCGTTCCTCCATTTTCAATAAAAATATAATCTTCTGTAGCTGTCTCAATGGCCAGATCCCCTAAAAGCGCCACATCCGGATTAAGCAAGCCACCATTCAACCGTCCGTTGGAACGGAAGCCTGATCCTAATTTCATCTCGACCCCGGTCGGTACATTGGCAGAATTTACCAACTTCAGCATCGCACCCTTACTAACAGTAAAATTATCTTTCTCAAAAGCGTTATTCCAATAATGATTGTTTACATCGGCTCCGATTGTATGATGTCCGTTCGTTCCGTCACTGCGTCCGAAGTCAATATAAAAATCTTGTTTCACAGCCAACGGATCAACCTCTCCATATTCCTCTATCTTCATTGCATTAATATGAGCAAAGCCACCGGATTTTATTGCTAATTGAAAGTCAACTTCCCCTTTAAAATCCGGAAAAATATAGTCGGTGACATAAATATCACCCGTGTTCTGGTTTTCCCCATTAGTTCCGATTGCTTTGCCCGTCATACGATAAGTGCCATGACTTCCTGTTGAACCGGTAAATGAAAGATATCCTATACGTTCTTCATCTCCAGTCTGCGCACGACTGCCAAACACATAAAATCTATAAGCACGATTCTTGTTCAAGTTTTTAATGCGGAAACTACCATTAGCACCCGCACCCTCAATATAAAAATAATCTTGTGTGGCTGTAGATATTGCCAAATCACCTAATTCTGTCTGGTCCGGTACAAGAAGTCCTCCATTACGAATACCATTGGCCAAAAACTTTTTAGTAATCTCCATAATAAATCCGGTACTCTCATTGGTTCCGCTCACCAGTTCCAATGTTTCTCCATATTCCGTTTCTATGGCATTGTTCCAATAATGCCCGTTTTGATCCGGCCCTTCCGTCACATTTCCATCCAAACCATTGTTTTTACCAAAATCAATATAAACAGATTGTTTCAACACACCATTATTTGTGTTTTTTACTGAATCGGCCGCCCTTGCTGAAAGCAACCAACCGATACAACATAGCAATAGAAATACAGTAATTTTCCTCACGTTTTTTGATAATTAAAAATTATGAATTTACAGGTCCGACAAATTATCGAAATATCTGCCAGACCTGTATAAGTCATTAAAATATTTTCCTACAGTCATTAAAATTAATTTCAAGGAATAATCACTTTTTGCGAATAAACTTCTTTATTACATTCTAATGATACGGTATAAATTCCCTTATGAAGATTACTCCCTATATGAAAGTTTCCACTCTGTTTTTTTTTGACTACAATTGATTTTCCCGACATATCAAACAGTGTAACTATGTCAGCCCGATAATCATTTTTCAATTGTACTCTAATTCTTCCCTCATCAGGGGTTAATGTGAAAAAAGAATTATCCTGATTTAATTGTGCAACACCGACTCCACTTGATTTTTCCAGAACAATGCTAACCGTTTGTTCTCCTGTCAAGTTTTGAGGTATTTCAGGAGTATCCATTGCAATGCCATTGAGCTTAAACTCTTTGATCCGGTTCCCTTCGCCTTCCAATTTAACGTTAAGTATCATGTTCCCATAGTTCAACCTGGTAAGTTCCAATGAATTGACTTCTTCAGGTAAAAATGGTTCGAAACGTAATTTTTCGTCCTCAAAACGCATACCTACAAGACCATACCAAACCATACGCAATAATCCGGTTGCCGACCAAGTCTGATGTTGAAGTCCCCCCCAATGGCTACCGGTCTGCCATCCTCCATCAGGATGTCCGTCTTTCGGATCATAAATTTCCCAAAAATCATTCCCACCTTTATTTAAACCAAGATCTACTAAATTAAACAGTTCGAATGTAAATCTTTCATAATCACCGGTTCTGGTACAAGCATCCGCATAGAAAGCATTTACAAATGGCCAAATCATCATATTATGGCGTCCCGGCTTTTCATCGCTGAATCGTTTGAAATGCGGATAAATAGAAGGCAGGCCAAATTTAGTAACCTGCATTTGGGATATTATTTTCTCTGCCTCCGCCGGTGATACAATGTCAAACAATATTGCAAACGAATTACCCAAACCTTCTTGGAATGAATGCAGATCTCCATTCTGATCGATCAGATAATTAAATTTACCGGTTTCTCTGTCAAAGAGATGGGTACGTATGTTAGTTTTTAAGTTTTCAGCCTTCTTCTCCATTTCAGTAGCAGTCTCTTCTTCTCCCAAAATAGTTGCGATATGTGCCAATAAACGATACGCCTCATAATAAATACAATTCGTACTTAAACATTTTATTTTATTATGTGCCGGATGACTGACAACTGCTCCCCCCTTAGAATCACCGGACCATACAGGCTCTTCATATCCGGCAATACCATCATTAAATACAGAAGGACCTGTAAACAGCCCGTATTGAGAATCATATACAGGGTTATTATCACGCTTCATTTCCTCCAACTGATGAATGGTGTTTACCCCACTCTTCAATATCTGGTTCAAAAACTCTTTATCGCCAGTCATCTGATAGTACATATAAGCACCTTTTACCCAAATTATCTTATCCCAATATTCTGCACCGATGTACTCTTGTTCGTTATCTTCCAATAAATGCAATAATGAATTCTTCGAGATTTCCGGCTGTAACAACGGAAAACCGTTCCATACATTAATAGACAGATCGCGTGTCCAGTTTCCATCATAACGGGCTCCCGCATTCAGAATACCATTTTGAGTCGTATTGATATTCACTGTCCATAAAGCTAATTCATAGGCAGCTTTCAGATCCGCATTATTAGATATGATTTCCGGTTGAACAGCCGGTTTTCCATAAACCTCGAATTCACGGATACGCGCCAATCCTTTTTGATACTCCGAAGGAATTTCCAATTTCAGGAAACGGCTGGCAAAAGGTTCTGCCGGTACACCTTCTTTACGCACCTGCATCGCTTCAAACGTTCCATCGAAAACCAATTTCCAATCTTCATCCGTACCGGCAAAGCTGCATGCATATACTTTATATCCTGTCAACCATTCTTCACTATCGATCAACGCGAACTTATTGATTTCATATTCCTGCTCCAGGTCGATCACAACCCAGCCATCCGTACCTTCTTTTTTTCCGAAAGCCCAAGGATTATTAGCATCTTCTCCATCGACAGCATCTGTATTTCCATCGATAATATTAGCCGGTGTTTCCCGATTACTCCAACTATTATGATAATCGACTATCGTTTTCCCTGTACTGACTATTTCTTCATTCAGTGGCCGGACATATGATCCGTAAATGTCTACACCATAAATACGTACATAAGAATCCCTGGTATCTTTTACCGGTACAAACTTAATATAACGCGCTTCTACCGGAGTAATCCGTTTCACTTTTGTATCCAGATCACCAACATTAGTCTCATGAATAATTTCTGTCCAATCAGCCTCTGCTGTTCCGGTAGTACTAACATATACTTTATATTCCGGAAGATTATAGACATCACTTCCCGTCTCTAAAATTCTTCCATCGCGAAAGCCAAATTTATTGATAGAATAAATAGCAGGTAAAGAGAATATTACCCAAGGATCATCACCTTTATACGCCCATTTATTACTCTTATTATTGTTTATTTCATCCTTATTTAACAACAATTTATAAGCATTCTCCGAATCACTTGCTTTCCCACTGCACGAATAAATATTCACGATTCTTTTTCCACGACCATCCAGAGCTGAAACAGAAATCAAATCGTCCGGTGTCACAATCATAGTCATTTTTCTGGTATCGATCGTAATCTTGAACGATCCTTCGTCATTCATGATAAATTTATAATCATCATTAGTTACACGAGAATTTTCGACATGCCGGATTTTATGTTCTTTTCCGATCACAACAGCTTCATTCGCCACTTCGGCATTCAAACAGTCAATCCATATATCATTCGGATTGGTTTTCAGCAAAAATTTAAAATCATTGCGTTTCATTTTTCCGGTCCATGTAAAAATACCGTTACCCTCATCATCCATCAAATAAGCTTTTTCAGCAGTCCAGCCACAGTCAAAAGCAGCACCTACCACATAAATTTTAGAAAACTCTTCAGCTTTAGCTATCAGAGTAAACAGGCATAAAAATAAAGTTAATAGTTTTCTCATAACATTTTTTTTTGGGGTTCATAATTTAAGATATAACACACTATTTTTAATTTACTCATCCGATGCCAATATCACTTTACAATAAATTTTCCATTTATCTTTTTATCATTAACACACATGTGGACAACATACATTCCTTGTGTTAAACCTGTAGTAGGAATACGATCCGTATTGTAAAGATTGGCCTTTAATACTCCCGAAGTATTGTACACATCGGCCTTGGCAACAATGCCAAAACTGATGTTCACAGACTCACCTGCTTCCACTACAGTAGGAAGTAAGTAAGTCTTATCAACGAAAATATCCGATTGGAGACCTGTAGACTTCTTTATCACTACTTCTTCTTTCAATAGCAATTCATCTGCAGAAAAGCCTACGCTTATATCATAACTACCTTCGTCTACAACGAAAGAAACTTGATCCACATCATAGTAAGAAAAAGCATCCTCCGATAAAGAGAATTCTACTTTCTGCGATTCACCCGGTTTCAAGTATACCTTTTTGAAAGCCTTTAACTCCTTCAAAGGACGTTCTACCTTACTCTCCCCTTTTTTACCTACATATAATTGCACCACTTGTGCGCCGGCAACATCCCCTGTATTTTTTAGTTCACATATTACTTTCAAAATAGCATCGGCACCTATTGCAGGCTCTACAGTCATCTGTGACAGATTAAATGTCGTATAGGAGAGCCCATACCCAAAAGGATATTGTACCGTTTTTCCGGATTTATCATACCCGCGATACCCCATAAATATACCCTCGGTAAACTCTACATGTTTGTCATTATCCGAATCATAATAGCTATTATAAGTCGGATTATCAGCCCAGCGCTTTTCAAATGTCACAGGTAATTTTCCTGACGGATTTATGTCACCGAATAAAATCTCTCCCAAAGCCGTTCCACCTTCCTGCCCAGGATACCATGCCCATAACAACCCATCCAAATGCCGTATCCAAGATTGCATTTCCACATTACCACCGGCAGTAACCACACCGACAATAGGAGTGGTAGTCTTCGATATGACTTTCGTGATCAACTCTTTTTGTTTAGAAGGTAAAGCAAAAGTACGATCCCCGCCTTCTGCTTCACTGCCAGAGTCATGTCCAAAACATGCAATTACCACGTCTACATCATTCAAACTTGCTTGAAAGTAATCATCTGCGCCCACTTTCGTCCAATAAAAATCAATAATAGCGGCACCCGTCCCCTGATAATATTCTATTTTGACTGCATAGGTTTTGCCTGCAGACAACCTCATCTCGTAAGTCTTATATCTTTCTTGACCGGGATTCCAATCATCAATAACCTTTTTATCATCAATATATAACCGAAAACCATCATCACCACCAAGATGGAAAACATATTCTCCGTCTTCCATTGGTCGCAATTCTGCTGTCCAACGTACACTATAATTAGAAGTACCAATTCCCTCGACTCCCGTACCGTTCTGGAAATTAAAGTTTATATTGGCATCCACTTTCGTAGCAATCGGAGCACCTGACAAATCAGTATTATTGAAGTACTCTCCGTTAAAACCGTGTTCATCAGAACCGGATGCCACATATACATCATCATCCAAATGATCATATTCATCTATATATTTCACCTCAACACCTTTCTGTGCACCGACTGCTTTAATACCTTCATAAAAACTCACGTAATGGATAGGTGTAACTCGCCCGCTACCACCTCCGGTGAGATAACGCAAAGCATTCTGACCGACAACGGCTACCTTTTTTATTTTATCTGCTTTTAAGGGCAAAAGGTTCTCTTCGTTTTTTAAAAGGACCATACCTTCACGGGCCACATCCAAAGCTGTCTTTACAGAAGCCGGATTATCTTCGGGAATACTGGAATCCAGTTGTTCATTATCCATAAATCCGAATTTTATCATCGTTTGAAGTATATGTTGTACTTTTTCATCAATCACATTCATATCCAAATCACCCCGGTTGATGAAATAGCGCAAACTGTCAGGATTCATTTTCTCACCACCTGCCATTTCCAGATCCAATCCGCCCTGAGCAGCAGGTAAGCAATAATGAGTAGATCCCCAATCGGACATCAGAATACCGTCAAATCCCCATTGATCACGCAATACGGTACGAAGCAACCAAGGGTGATGCGTAGTCCACGTACCGTTCAAAAGATTATAACTACTCATCACACTTCCTACTTTGGCTTCCTGCACCGCAGCTTTAAAAGCAGGAAAATATATTTCATTTAATGTCCGCTCATCAATATCCGAACTTATATAGTTCCGGTCATATTCTTGAAAGTTAGCCGTAAAATGTTTGATAACAGCCATTACCCCATTTGCCTGTAGCCCATTGATATATCCTACTGCCGTACGGGAGGTCAGGTACGGATCTTCACCCATATATTCAAAATTACGTCCACACATAGGAGCACGATGAATATTAACTGCCGGTCCCAACAATATATTCACCCCTCGTGAACGGCAATCAAGCGCCAAAGCCTCTCCATATGAATGCGCCAAATCCTCATTCCAAGTAGATGCCAAACAAATACCACAAGGATAAGCCGTCGAATTTCCCCAAGTACCTACTCCTTGAGGGCCATCAGACATCTTCATTTGAGGAATGCCCAGACGGGGAATAGCTTTCGTATACATCCAGTCAACACCACCTACATACGATAATTTTTCACCTTTTGTCATCAAACGGACTAATTCGGAAGCACGCTCCCGCGGATCTGTAGAAGGTGTTGACGGTACTTCCGGAGCTACAGCAGGACCACCCGTCGGTTCACCGAAAACCTGTAAATTAGCCAATTGCACCCGGTCACCGGCATGTACGCTCGAAACTTCCAACAGAAAAGCAGTGAACTCCTTTTCCGAATCTATCTGAAATTTCATAGTGGTGTATCGCCCAGGAAAATTAAAATCTCTCCGTTCATCTAATTCAATCCATCCTTCTTCTGGATTATAACCACTTAAACTCCATAATTTAGGATCACGCTCAGAAGCATCATTGGCAGACGTCACCGTATAAGAATTAAAACGATAAGCTTTATCCAACACACACTGCACGTAAAAACTCGTACCCAATGCACAATATTTTGTTGTCAATTGTTTATCAAACAATTGCATAATCCCTTCATTTGTCCCCCCTTCCGGATAACCGGAAATCTGCTTTTCCAAATTCAGCCCTTCTGTCACATCTGCAGGGAAATAAGGTTTCTTACCCGCTGTATCAAAAGCGTAACCAAACAATTGCCATTCAGCAATCCGTATGTTATCAGTTCCGGTAGCTGTAAGTCGATAATAACGCGCACTATAGGTGCTGCTTGTTACAACACGGTTGTATGTAAACAGTGCCATATCTCCCATCCCTATCATCCGAGTAGAGGCAGGCCTAAACTGTCTCCATGTCTGACCGTCCTTTGAATATTCTACTTTCCATTTAGTTACGTCCACCCCTCTACCAGCATAGAGCAGCATACCCGTAAGTACCTTATCTTCTTTACAATCTACCGTTATTGTTGTTTCAGTAATTCCCGATACTTCATAAAAAGTATTTTCATTATTATCTGTCAGAAAAGCCAAAGTAGCATTTGAATGCTCTGCCATAATCTCAGCCTCATCCGTAAAATCATACGGAAAAGCAACTGTAACTTTACGAGGCTTCTCTATTTTCACAGAGGTAGCATGAATTTCAAATTTATCAATATTGGGGCCATTTTCAAATTCGGTACCCATTTTTATGACATTAGTACCGGCATCCAAATAGATATATGCAGAAGAAACCGATGTAGGAGGTGCATTCCAATCTGGAGAGTCGCTTGTACGTAAAACGATTCGTTCATAATCATTTACTTTAATATAAAAAGGACGAGCTGTACCTGTAGTAAATGCTTTTAACTCATACGTCCCGGCTTGGTCCACTTCTATATTCTCATACAAATAATAGGAATCGGAATTTATATGAAAATCATGAACATACTTATTTCCGGAAAAACCGGAAACTTGTTCAACTTTTAGCTCACCAAATAATTTTGCATCTTCGGCCTCCAAGATAATAGGAAGTTGTGCCGCCTGGGTTGCAATCCCCCAAAACAACACCGATAAAAGAGGAATTCTCTGTAATAATGTATTCATAATATTACAATATTAAATAAAAGATCCGGACGGATGGCCACATCCACCCGGATCTAATAAAAGTATCAAATATGTAAGTTAGTTAGTCCGTCACAATTACCTTGGTTCTATTTACAAGGTACAGACCGGGAGCGATTCCTGTTATCGAATTACGTCCTTCATTCAGCATAACAGAACGTACCAGACGGCCGTCAATAGCATAAATATTTATTTGAACCGCTTGTGAAGCAATCATTTCGATACCACCACTTATAGAATAAACAGCAATATTTTCTAAAGTTTTTTCGGTAACCATACCTACCGGGTCATCTTTAGTCCTAAACACAGGATAACCCTCACTTTCTGCTATTTTCCAAATTTTGTCAAAATCCCATCCAAGCGTTTCTTTATAGAATTCTAAAGATTTAGCATCGGCATCATCGAAAAGATCCGTCCCATTACGGTCATCCGTACTTTCCCAACCACCACCGACTGAAACTGTAGTACCAATAGAATAATTGTTAATAAAATGAGCCATCGATGCTCTATTTCCCCAATTTCCAATGCGGAAACGATGCCCGCCTGCAATAGAGGTTGCCAAATTCAAGCAATTCTGAATTGTAATCTCACCGTCACGGTCTATTAATCCGAGTATAGCACCTACATGACCGAACTGGCTCGTAATAGTTCCATCAAAATAACAGTTGCTAATAGTCGCACCACCATCAAAGGAAGCAGCAGAGATACCACCGGCCTGATGAGTCCTTGCTTTAATTGTACATTGAGCTGCGTAACAGTTTTCGATTATCACACCAGCCGAAACACGGGCAGCAATTGCCGAAACACGGTCTCCTCCTTCAATGTTACTGTTGCTGACATAGCAGCGTTCTATCTTTCCTCCATCTGCAATACCCACCAATGCACCTGTATTATCACCACCGACAATAGCAACACCGGTCATACCGAGATTCTTAATCACAGCACCGTCCATTCTTTTGAATAATCCCATCGTTCCGACATTCGAATCATTAAAATTCCACCCTTTTATTATATAGCCGTTACCGTCAAATGTACCTGTAAACGGATTCTCTTCAGAACATAAACCATTAAAAGTAGTATTTGCCAAATCAATGTCATTTGTCAATACATAATCACGGGTAGGGAAATTATCGATAGTCAACAAATCGTCCGCTGTCGTTATTTCAACAACTCCCTCCGCAGGAATCACTTTACAAATATAGGTTACCGGAGTAATTTCAAACCGATCGTCAATCCCTTTCACTGTTTCCATTGCTACAACAGATGAGCCGATAGCAACAGGAGTCAACGTTTGTTCTTCAATAGTAACAACTTTCGTATTATCCGACAATAATGACAGTGTGAGACCATTCGTTGAAATAAACTGTGGTAAGACATAACTATCCATTGAGAGATATAATCTTTCTGTAATCTGAGCCGGCTGAACTTCTATCCCGACATAAAGCCCTGTCTGAATTTTACTCTCTCTCTAACTGCCATTTCAAAACAGGATAAGACTCACCATCCAATGGAATAATCCACGTGCTTTCCATATCCCATTTTAATGTCTCGGCATAGAAAGAAGCAGTTCGAGCCTGTTGCAAGGAAATGTCAGCTCCATCCTGCCCGATTACATCTTCACTGATAATCGTAACAGCTTCTACCACATTCTTACCAATGCGGGTAGAAAGCAAAGAATAACTATTCTCCACTTTTATTCCTCCATCTCCTACAACCCGTTTGGGAGAATCGGCACCTAATATATAAGAAGCCAGATTCACACTGTTCTTCACAGAATTACCGGTTTCATCTCCACCATTTTTCAAACCTACAATACCGCCTGTCCTATTCCAGTTGCCCACAACGACACCGGAAAAATAACTTTTATCAATAGTAGCGTTGTTTATAGATCCAACCAAACCACCAGCCTGCCAGCCTGTAGTTTGTACATATGCTGTTGAATAACAATTGCTCATTAAAGCTCCGGAATTCAACTGACCAACTAACGCTCCAACATGATCTTTGCCAACAATACGGCTATTACCGACATAACATCCATCAATATTACCACCATTCATTTCGCCGATAAAACTACCGATGTGCTTGTTTTCTTTAGTACCGATCACAGAATTTTCAATACCCAAATTTTTTATCTCAGCACCGATAGTCGACAGGAATAAGCCTAATTTCCCTTCTCCGGCACGTTGAATATTCAGATTCTTTATAATATGTCCGTCACCATCCAGTTTTCCTGAGAAGTTTTCAATACCATTAAATGAAACATTTGCAAAGTCCAGATCGGCTGCCAATTTGAAACTGCCATCTGTTGCAGCAGTTATTCTTGAAATAAAATCTTCTGCCGTAGCAACCGGTATGATGTCCGGTATAATGGAAATACTAATCTCCGCAGCTTTAAAACCAGACACAGAAACAGATACGGTAACAGTTTCCAGATCGGTTATCTCAACGTCTTCTGTTACAGATATAATACTTCCATCCAGCTTCACTTTACTATTTGCACATGAATATGATAAAATACCTCCATGTCCGGAAGCATAATATTGGCTCAGATCGATGCTACTTCCCTTTCTTAAAGACAAAACTGGTATAGACTGACTCAAATAAATCAGAGAAGTAGTCGTTTCAGCCTCCTTCTGCCATGCCAAAACCGGATAAAGTCCGTCTATCCATTTCCAAGAACCATCATCAAAATTCCACTTCAAGTCTTCCGAATAAAATACTTCTTGTTTAACCCTCTCAGCAGTAACATCAATTCCTTTCTGGGCATCATTACCATTTGGTGCAGGCAACGTATTCAAAGCATAATTATTATTCAATACAGATTTACCGTCACGTGTACTGGCTATACGATAAATCTGATCACATTGCAACTGAGCGGCCAAATTGACACAATTTTCAATTGTAAGTACGTCATCACTATCCTGTAACCCCAAAATTCCTCCAATACGCTGATTTACAACTTCTACCCGTCCGGAAAAATAAGAATTCCGAATACTTCCGGCCCCTGCAGCAGATGTACCGACAAGACCACCGGCCTGGAACTCGCGAGAATAAACATTGGCAGCTGCATAACAATTATTAATCTGGCTACCCACTCCTTCATTACCTTCCATCTGTCCGATCAAAGCACCGACATGATCACGACCTGATATACTGCTATTAGCAACATAACAATTCTCGATAACTGCACCATGGCTCTGTCCAGCCAAAGCACCAATATTACTATTACCTAAAATAGAAGCTCTTTCGATACCTAAATTCTTGATAGTAGCGCCCCTAAGGTGCCTGAACAGGCCAAGTTCTCCGGAATCACTCTTATCGATAGTCAATCCGTAAATAATATGTCCTTGTCCATCTAATGTACCGTAATAGCTATCTAATACACATTCGTCCAACACCACTCCGGTAAGATCAATATCAGCAGTCAACACATAATTAATATCCGGATCCATTTTCAATAAATCACGAACATCCGAAATTTCATCAACCAATACTTCACTTCCCGGTTCTTTAGCTACTATCTGCAAAGCATTGATATAATAAAATTTATTTTTATGATTGTTATTTTCACCAGGACTGACAGTCAGCCTGATTTCTCCGTTTGCAGTAGGACGTACGCCTTTAATAGTAACGGTTTCCGTTCCGTTTCCGGCAGTGTTCAGATAACCGATTCGGGTATTCTCCCCTGTTAATGTGTAGGTAGTTTCCCGATTATCGGTAGCTCCTTTACGAGAACCGAAAATACAGAAATCATACACAAGATTTTTATTTAAATGAAAAAATATAAATCCACCGGTAGGCTGCTGAGGCTTGTTTTCAAAATTCCCTTCGGCGTATCCCCACCAGCAACTTTTGGCTACATCTGCAGGCATATCAAGCACGGTAGTCGTTTGTTGGACCCCTTCTCCATTAGTTCCGTTAAATTCATCGTCCAATATCGTTACGATCTGGGTATCGTTTCCATCCATATCTTTTAAACCGAAAACAGATTTACTGGAAGAAGAAATATTATTCCACAATGCAGATTCGCTGACTGATCCAAAATTCACATTAACCGGTTTTACAGGCACCACTGTATTATCGCCCTCATAACCTATATTCTCTAATGATGTCACCTTATCAGGTGATTCTACAGCCGCATGAGCAGCCTGTTGAGCAACCATAGCCACAACATCGTTTACAGCCGAGGGCTTATAAGTTTTCCCCACAGCACTCTGTCCGGTTATAATTTCAAGCCATGTACAGGCCGCAGTATAACGTCCCATCCCGTAATCAAGATGATATCCGTCACGATTGAAGTTATCCCCTATAAAACTTGTACGACCATTCTGAATAGCCGTACCGGAAGGAACTATAAAACTAATTTCACTATGATTCTTTTTTGCCTGATTTACAGCATCCACGATTGCCTGGTACATCGTCTGCTGATTATTACCATAGTTAGCAAACCCACCATGAGTAGAATTCTTTGCATAAGCCCATGTCTGATGTAATCCGAATTTCACATTATTATTAGTAACAATCCCTTTCACATAATCCAGTAAATTGCCTAAATAAGGTTCATACGTTTCTGGTCTTCCCGAATCTTGACTTACTTGTTGAAAGGTTATATAATCCCATGGTTCATCTTTCACACACGCTTCGAGGGTTCTATTGGTATTATTCGTTTTTTTTCCATCAACTACCTTCCGATACTCAAAAGCCGCATCATTATTAACAACCACATTCCAATGGGATTCTAACCCTTGGCCACCCCGATAAGCATTCCCGATAATCAAGTTATCACCACCTTCAAGAGCCAGTTCATATAGATACTGTTCGATAGCGTCCTCCGAAAAGCTATTACCAATAGCTAAAATACGTATATCTTTCCCCTGACCGGGTAAAGATAAAACTAACATAAATAAAAAAAAGAGTAATTTTCTCATTTTCCGATTCGATTTAATTAATAAATAGGATTAACAAATATTTATCTACATAGCATAACTTTATAGGTAGCCATCCGAGGAATGTTCTCTGTTTCCACCCCGACCAGATACACTCCATCAGTATAATTCATCCCAATCGTAAGCTTGCCTTCCGATTGATAGTCAGCCAATATGTAACCACCCACATTCATCACTTTTATTACCGCTTTACCCGGAGTACATACGGCAATCTCACCATTGGAAATAGCCGGATAAACAGAAATTCCGGGAATATCAGTCACCGGAATAATGCTAACTTCACCGAATTTTTCTAACTTCAGAAGTGCACCGTCCGATTTATCAGAATAAATATATGAACCTTCCGTATGGTTATCAAAATTGAAATATTTAGATATTTGCCACATTCCACGCATTTTAAATGTACAATCATCCTGTGTCTCCAACTGTATCCACCCGTCTTTATTATCGGTTACCATACCAATACCACACCTCCAACCGCCTTCACCTTTATTCATATATTTACTACCAACTCGAAGATTATAAAAAGAAGTAAAACCGTCTACTTTAGAAAAAGTGAACACGAAAGTTTCATTGTTGCGATCTAAAGGATTAATACAGAATTCTCCTTCATAATTACTGCCAATATCGTGTTTCCACTGTAAGTACAATCCGGAAGCAATATCCTTTATATAATATTTTTGGTCTGAAAGTAAATTATCACAGGCTTCTCCTATCGGAGTAACAATAGCAGACGCTTCAATTCCCAGCTCGGCAACAGCAGTCCACGCCTTATTATTTATTTCGGATTTAGCTATCAATTTAAAATAACGTGCAGATGGATTAGAAATGATCTTTACATGCTGAGGATCGGGCGTATCGGAAAATAGCCCTGTAGCAGATGGAGATCCCCATACAACCGGACTATTACTAAAATAAATTTCATATTCTTTTATACGGCCGTTAGAACCGTCCTTCCTTCCCTGATAGACGAACTCATCCACTCGGTAAGTCTGTCCCATATCTACCACAATCTCATGAGGATGTGCCGGCTCACTGTTCCCATATTGGGTATGCCAGATCGTAGATTCATCACCGTCAATCGCATTCTCAACTTTTTCACTTCCTCCTTGCTGGCTGGAACAACCAACGATTTTCCACAAGGACTTATCAACAAAAAGATTAATATCCATAGAAGTCAACATACTCTCAAAATATCCAACCCGATTGCAATAAGCTCTGATTGTTCCACCCTGAGCCATATTTACTGGTTCTTTGTACTGTTGGAATTCCGTATCATCTACACTATAATAAATAGTGGCACCTTCGGTTGTTGTTGACAAAACAACATTTCCTTTAGTATCTTTCTCTATTTTTACAGGAGAACAAACCGGACTCGAGATTCTGCCCTGCTCCGAGAGCCGGTCATTACTACTCTTCTCGGTTATAGGAGAAATTATAAAATTGAAAATAGTATTCTCGGCTTTCAATTCATACATTTCTCTCACATCCGGTCCACAACTGGCATTTCCCAGTGCACGATTCCGGGCATCCAGACAAACGACGGTATTCTTTCTGAAACTCATCTGATAAGGATGTTTCACTCGATTGTCACGATTGACATACATATCGCTTGCACGCCAGTGAGCTACTGAAACAGACATCTTCTCCGGAGCGATAAACAAGGCACCCGTACCGGCAGTATCCGTAATACCCATCCAGCGAACCTCCTCCTTATTGCCCATCTCCTGTGGTAAAACATAGCCGGTCCATTGTTCGGCAACAGTACTGTTGTATACACCTTCAAAGCAAGCTTCCTTACGGTCCGCATAACTATCCCATGGACCACGTCCAAACCATGTAAAGTTTTCAAAACCTTCAGGCATCTCCAATACATAACCGATTTTGGGGAGAATGACATTTTTTATAGCCGGGTCGATCACCGAGCTGACGAAAATAGTACCGTCATCCATTACTTTAAAGGAAAACTGGGTCGTAAAAGAATAAGGGAGTGTAGCAGTATACACATTTGTAACGCTCAAATCAACCAAATTTTTGGACACAGACTCTTTCACATCCCATGTGCCGGCCTTCACCTTCAAATTTCTCAAACCCATATTATCCCAATCTGCAGAATGGGTCTTATCATTATCAGTAGGTACGCGAAATACATTCAATTTCAGAGGCTCACAAATGATTGACTTACCATTCAAAACATAACTTTCCAAGGTACCTTCAGTTACGGAAAAGATTGCTTTAAAACAGGAACCCGTCACCGTTATGGCCTTCGCTGTCCGTTCTACGGTCAGATTTCCTTTCTCTGGCACACGGTAAGGAGATTTCCGGGCATTTCTTAATTGAATCTGTTCGGAAGCAACCTCATAGCCCGCTTCTGCCCACCAAGTAGCTGATTTTTGAGTGGCACTGAAACGGATAAAATAGTCGGCATCCTCCCTTATATCCACGGGAAGAGCATCGATAACCACTTCCATCGTTCCACCGGCAGGAATGGCCATATCACCGATTGTTCCCGTTTTAATCACTTTGCCATCTTCCAAGACCGAATAAGCAATATTCAAATAATCGATAAAGCTAAAAGCCAACTTATTTTTCAAGACAAAAGTCTTATTGTCTTCCTTTAATGAGAAGTCAACAGGCTGATAAATCTTCTTCGTATTATATGATTTCGCAGAAATCGAATAATCTGAAAAAACAACCCCGTTTGTGCAGAAATTACCGTCATTCGGTTTGTCACCAAAATCTCCACCATAGGCCCAATAGCTTTCCCCAATTTTACCCGGAACATCCATTTTCAAACCCTGATCTTTCCAGTCCCAGATAAACTCACCTGTCAAGGCCGGATAATGCTCATACAAATCAAACAAATCACGGACATTGCCCATAGAATTTCCCATAGCGTGACTACATGTTTTGTATTTAGAATCTCAAAACAACCAAAAATAACCAGAAATATTCAAGCGTAAGT
>OBJF01001010.1_pt1 | contig 27877 bp, 27 predicted proteins | sample 1519091 | NCBI WGS metagenome assembly OBJF01 (sample SAMEA2452124, study PRJEB22498) | human gut metagenome | biome: human feces; feature: human gut; material: feces | place: Australia | collected 2012
AAATCAAAAGTCCATAGTATCTGAATTGTATTGAACCACGATATTAAAAGAAAGGAAACGTGTGATAATTAACTTCCTAATTATCATACAAGCAGGAATATGCACAATATATAGAATTAATTTTAGTGAATGATGGTTCCACAGATAAAACAGAGGAAATTATTTTTCAATTACAAAAGAGATTAGACAATGAACTGTGGAGATTTTGTTATATAAAACAGGAAAATCAGGGCGTAGGATCAGCGATGAATGCTGCATTAAAAGAAGTGTCAGGTGAATATCTAACGTCACTGGATATTGATGATCTAATGACTAAGGATTGTATTTCGAAAAAAGTAAGCTGGTTAAAAGCTAACCCATCATATGCACTGGTACGAAGTAATGGATATTTTTTATTTCCAAATCAAGAAAAAAGACTTTTTTATGCAGAAGACTATAAGGCATCAGAAGATGTATTTCTTGATATCTTGAACGGTAGAATCTATAATTGGGCAGGTTCTTATATGATTCGCACAAAGAAGTTCTTGGAAAAAATTCCATCAAGAGAAATTTATCCATCCAGATATGGACAGAATCTTCAACTATTGTTGCCAGCAGCATACCAAAATGAGGGGGGATATATCAGTTCTCCACTGATGATGTATTATATTCATAGTGAATCTATGACCCACCAAGAGGATAAATCGGGAGAAAAAAGGTGGAATTATACATATGGTTTTCAGGATATTTATATGCATGTTATTGAAGAGATATGCAAAGAAAATCAAAAATCAAGCATATATGAAAAGATGATAAAAGCCACATTTTCTAGGCAGAGGATGGAGTTGGCGATTGAATTAAAAGATAAAAATCTGTGTAAGCGAGCGTATAAAGAATTGAAGGATACAAAACTGCAAACAGAGCAGGATAGAATTAGAATGTATATGTTTGTGTCACCGATAAAAGGGATTATTTTAAGAATAATACGGAAGCTTGGAGAAAAATAACAAGAAGTTTTTTAGAAGAGGTGACAAATGAAAGAACCTATTACGAAAGTGAAACGTAATTACGGAATAGATATGCTCCGTTTAGTAGCAATGTTTTTTGTCGTAATATGCCATGTATTAGGTCATGGTGGAGTAATGAAAAATGCAACAGGGTATAATTATAGTGTGAGTTCATTGCTGCAGATAGTGGCATATTGTGCAGTAAATTGTTATGCCATTATCAGCGGATATGTTGGTTATAAAGAAGAAGATAATTATCATTACACAAAATATTTGAAATTTTGGATTCCCGTTTTTTTCTATAGCGTGGGAATTACAATTATTTTTTATGTTATAAATTCTGGAAGTGTTGGTATTAAAGAGATTATATGGGCTTTTTTCCCTGTTACTACATATGAATATTGGTATGTGAATGCATATACAGCTTTATTTTTCTTAATACCATGGATCAATAGATTAATACAAAATATTACGGAAAAAGAATTAAATAGATTGATATTTGTACTGTTTATGTTTTTTTCTGTGTATCTGACATTTTCTACTTGGTTTGCAGATACATTTACACTCGGGGGGGTATGATTTTGCCTGGCTTATAATCTTATATATTGCAGGTGCATGGATAAAGAAAAATAAAATTAATGAAAAATGGCGTGTATCATTTTGGATTACTATGATTACTATTTGTATAGCAGCAACGTGGCTGTGGGAAACATTTGCTCCGGTTGCTAAGCGGCTTTTTGTATCCTATATTAGTGTTACAATTGTTTTAATGGCAGTTGGAATGGTAGCAATATTTTCACGACTTCAATTAAGTTCAAGAATGATTTCTATCGTACGTTTCTTTTCACCAGCAGCTTTTGGTGTTTACTTAATACATTCACAGACTTGGATATGGAGGGAGCTTATGTCAGATAGATTTTCTTGGATTGCAAATTATAAGGTATATACGCTTCCTTTTATTGTAGTAGGATGTGCAGGCGGAATTTTTATAATATGCCTTTTAATTGAAAAATTAAGACTTGTCTTGTTTGAAGTTCTAAAAATCAATCGATTGATACAAATTTTGGAGAGAAGATTGGAGTCAGTGTTGAATAATTGCTTTAATAAAATTGGTGGATAAGGAATGAAATAGTAGGGAGAAATCATTTTATCTAAAAAGTTGAGAAAAAATATCAGTTATAAATAGAGGACTGGAGGGTGGTTTATATGAAGCCAATTTTAACGATACATACAGCGACATACAATCGTGCATATATTTTAGAAAAAGCATATCGGTCGTTACAAAAGCAGACGGAAATGAATTTTGAATGGCTGATTACAGACGATGGTTCTACCGATGGAACGGAAGAACTTGTTGATGGTTGGATAAAAGAGCAGAATCCTTTTAATATTAGATATATTAAATTAGAACATCAAGGTTTGATTAGAGCTGTAAACTATGCAATATCTGTTGCAAATGGTAAGTACTATTTCCGGTTGGACTCGGATGACTATTTGCGTTATGATGCAGTTGAGCAAATTGTCAAAAGACTAAATGAAATTGATGATAAAGAAGAGTTTGTAGCGGTAGGGTTTGTTAAGGTTACAGAAGACGGAGAACCGCTAAAAGGAGTGTGGCCAAATGTAAACAAAAAGGGGTTTGTAGATTGTACTAATTTAGAACGAAAAAAATATAATCTGGATGCAGATATGTGTGAAGCATATAAAACGGATATTATGCGTAAATATAAATTTCCTGTTTGGGAGGGGGAATTATTTGCGCCGGAGCAGTTACAATCTGATAAATTGGCTATGCTTGGATATAAAATTCGATGGTACAATGAAGGAATTTATATTTGCGAATATCAAGACATTGGATTAACAAAGGGAAATTGGGATTTGTTAAGAAAAAATAAAATGGGTTATGCGATGTTAAGCAACATGCAAATGATAACGAATGAAGAGTTTAAAGAAAAATTCAAGGCGGCAGGACAGCATATAGCCCTTTCGATTGTAGCGGGATATCCATCTTATATTTTTAAAACTAATAAAAAATGGCTTACAGTATTGGCATTACCTTATGGAATATTATTGAGCTTTAGGCGGAGAGAGCAGTTTAAGTGGGATGATCCTATAAATAAAAGAAATTATATTTAGATTTAAAGTGATTTTTGTTCGGAATCGATATTTATGAGGGAAGGGGAAGGAAAATGATATTAACGAAAAAACAGACCAAGTCTTTACAAGGAATCGCAATTTTATTTATGCTGGGATTGCATTTGTTTAACAGAATTGATATTGCAGGGTTCTATGATGTAAAAATTTACTGGGGGGGGATACCGCTATTAACATACATTTCATATATATTTGATGCGTGTGTGCCAATTTATCTGTTCTGCAGTGGGTATGGTCTTTATGTCAGTGAGGCTTCCGGGAACACTATGAAAAAGAGGATACAAAGAGTTTTTAAACTTCTGATTCGTTTTTGGATTATTATGATTCTGACATGCTGTGTAGGATATATAATGGGAATGCGGGAGCAGTTTCCGGGAAGTTGGTTGAATTTTGTTTTAAATGCGTTTCTGATTAAAAGCAGTTATGTGGGCTCTTTTTGGTTTGTACAGACTTATACAATACTTGTTTTATTATCCGGAGTATTCTTTAAATTGATTAAGAAGTATTCCTACTGGATCGTATTACCGATATCACTTATACTTTATGCTGGTGCATTTGGTATTGAATATATTGTTTTGGAACGAATTCAAATAGAAGCGGTGGCGCTTTTGGTAAATGCGCTGATGCTCTTTATGCGTTCGCAGTTTTCTTTTGTCATTGGAATGATTATGGCAAAAGAAGAAATTGTGGATCGTTGGAGGCTCTTATCTAAAATCAGAAACAATCCGGTATTGCCATGGCTGCTTTTGATACTTGTGATTGTAGTGAGAGCGAATTTACGACACATGATTTTTGCTCCGTTTTCCGCAGTTGCTTTGATTGTGTTATTTGGCACATACAGTTGGGGCGGAGCCGGAGAGAAGATATTATTGTTCTTCGGAAAACATTCTACGAATATGTGGCTGACTCATATGCAGTTTTATATGATATTTGCGCCAACACTTGTATTCGGATCAAGGAATGTGTTTGTAATCATGTTGACATTAGTATTGTTTTCACTTGTGGCATCTTATGTAGTAGACTGGATATATGATAGAGTGAGTGATATGATTTTTAGGAAGTGATGCATAGATGTGTGGGAAGTTTAGGAGATGGAATCGTTATGGTTAAAGGTTTTAGGATTTATGCGGAGTATTTCTTTTCTTTTATCATATTTTCCACATTTCTAACTTTTTTCGTAAACGTCAAATAGCAAGTACCTGTTCAAAATCATCTTATGTGAGATAATAGGCTCATTACTATAAATAAAGTCCAAATAGTTTAGCACTTAACATTTTAGACTTTGCTACAGGAGACTCCGGAAAGTCCGTGAGGCTTATCTAGAAACTGCGGATCATTTGGAAGGTGGTTTTCATGAATCAAAATTTTATGCGTTTTATGGTGGGGAAAACGTCTTTTGGAATTTCTTGGTGATAGATAACAATCAGCTCCTTTCGCTGGGCTTGGTTTTGTTAATTTAATTATATCACAAAGAATTGATTGTTATATAAATTTAGAGTGATAAAGAGGTTTGTTATGCTTCGAAACACGCATAGATATTGAAAGTGTGAAGTCAGTTGATTTTATGCCGAGGATGGTTTGAATGGGACGATATGATTCATAATACATTAGGGTGTGTGTGCGGCTATTTGATTGTGAAAAAGTTGTATGTTTTAAAACGTAAAAAGGCAGATTATTAATAATATTTCTCAATATTCAGGAGGAGATGATTTGATTAACAAGAAAAATAAGACGTATTTTTTTGTTGTGATTTCATTCGTATGCATTGCTTTTATTGTGGGTTTTCATATTTTAGACGGCAGAAATATTACATTATTTGATCCGATCATAGAATATATTAAACAATATCATATCAAAGATGTTGTAAATATCGTTGCTATTTTATCAGGGATTTCCGCTATTCTTGTTGGTATTGCAAGTATCAGAATATCTAATCTTGGCGCGGTAAAGGAGTATTTTCAGCAAGGGGATAATAAAGAGTATACAACTGCCAGACATAATTTATATAAGAAATTTGACGAAAATGTACCGATTGATCCTAATGATGCGGATGCCAGTAATACAGTTTCATTTTTTCACTTTTGGGGATTAATGGTAAAGAAAAAATATTTGCCTTTTTGGGTTTTTAAAAGTGCATCCGGATATGCAGTCATAAGATTGTATGAGGGACTTCAGGAAATGATAGAAATAAGGAGAGTTGATAATCCGGAATATGCTGAATATTTTGAGTGGATATATAGAAAATGTCGGAAAGTTTTAAAATGTTCAGAAGCAACAAATCCTGTGCAGGTGGAGAAAAAACAGAATGAGGAAACCAGTTTCCTTAGTGAAAGTGAATTAAAGACAATCGGATTTTTAAAATATGGTACAAATGTACTTGTAAGCAGAAAGGCAAGTATTTATAATCCGGAACAGATCGTACTGGGAGATAATATTCGAATAGATGATTTTTGTATATTAAGTGGAAATATAAAACTTGGTTCGTATATACATATTTCTGCATATACATGTTTGATAGGCGGTGTAAAGGGAATTATATTGCAAGATTTTGTAACTGTATCATCAAGATGTGCTGTTTATGCGGTGAGTGATGATTTCTCGGGAGAACAATTAAATAACTCTATGATTCCTACAGCTTATCGCAGCGTGATCGAAGGACGAGTTATTTTAGAAGATTATGTGAGCGTGGGAACAGGAAGTACAATTTTGCCAGGCGTTAAATTAGAAGAAGGAGCAGCCGTAGGAGCAATGAGTTTTGTGAAACATACACTTGAAGGATGGAAGATTTATGCGGGAGCTCCTTGCAGATATGTAAAAGACAGAAATCAAAATATGAAGCAGCTGCGGGCTGTATTGCAGAATTCAGGTGAATATGAAGAAAGCAGGTGAAAGGATGAAACCTAGAATCTTTATTGGTTCTTCTAAAGAAAGCGTAAAGATCGCGGAAAAAGTAAAAAGTCTTTTAGACGGTGAGTATGTCTGCCAGTTATGGTGCGATAATTTTTTTGATTTGGGGCAGTGTACTTATCATGAATTGCTTAAGAAATCGCTTAGTTTTGATTATGCGATTTTTATTGGCGGGAAAGATGATTATGTAAGAAGAGAATCAGATAGAACCCACAAATATGCCGCTCGTGATAATGTTTATTTGGAGTTTGGGTTATATGCGGGAATTCTTACATATGCGAGATGTTTTTTCCTAATTCAAGAAGGCTGTCAAATAGCATCCGATCTGCTGGGGGTCAATGTTGTCTTTTTTGACAAGATGCAGGATTTGAGTAAAAAGATTTTAACGATTACAGAAAAAATACAGAAAGAACAGAAAGTTGCTCGAATCAGTCTTTTACCATCTACTAGCTTGGCAGTTGGATATTTTGAAAATTTTCTGAAGCCGGTATCTCAAGCAATACAGAAATTGGATGCAGTTTGTATTGCCGGAAAAAAGTATGATGTGAAAAACAGTGCTAAAAGATTAGAAGTAGCTATTCCTGCTAAAGTATCTGAAGATTTACGCATGTGGAGCGAATATGTTTATGAAAATCATGCAGTAGAAAAGGTGACAGTAGACAGTAGTATTAGAAAAATAGGTGTTAATATTGATTATGGAAAATTGGAGAACACAGGTGATCTTACGGTTATTGATGTTCCGTTGACATTATCGGCTGCATATAGATCAGTTGAGTTGGCGTTGGGAGTAGATTATATCGGCATTGAAGAGATTAAGGAACTTGCGAAAGAAAAAGAATTGAATAACTTTATAAAAACTGTGAATAATCTGATCTTAGAAGATATTTATACGCGGAAAAGTGTAAGCGTTAGAAAAGTCTATAAAGATAAACTGTAAATCTTCGGATAATATTCTGCCGCGTATGGTTCAATCTGCGCCGTTTTTGCAGGAGTCCACGCTGCCAGCGCACCAATCTCTAAACGGATCACCTGTAAAGTCGCCGTATTCGTAAAAAGGTGCGGATAGGCGAAAATGACCGTCTGTTTATCCTTTTCATCTATGTAGACATTTGCTTCACAACCGATTTCCTGGGATAAGCCGGCTTTGACTGCCGGGCAGAATGTTTCGGACAGAAATACCTCTGCACGCACATTGGCTTCTTTGTTAAAAGCATCCTGTTTTGTATTGGAACGTTTCTCCCATGGTTCATCTTTGCCATATCCCAATACACGCCAGTCCAGAATCAAATCAATATCTTCTGAAAACCGGCTGATCAGGTGAAAGGCTTTTGAAAGGCTGGTACCTCCCTTAAAGGTGATGGACTCTTTCCATGGTGAGCGGTGAAATAAATAATCCAGCGTAAAACATACCCAAAAGTCTTTTTCCACGATGGCATCATTCAGCCCCATTTTATCTGCTGTATTTCTGAACAGCTCCCTGCGGTCGTTATCTGAAAGTCTTGCTATATTTCTCATTGTACCTTTTCACCTCCACAAATCTGCCGTATCGTATCGTAAACCCAATCCGTAGACTCGGTTGCTTCCTTCAAACAAGCCTGTTTATCCTTGTCTGTCAGTTTTTCGGAAAGCATCTGTATGACTTCTGGCGTAACATTCGATCTGCCAAGCGTTTTTAATGCCTGTATAACCAAACTTGTCATATAGGACAATCCGGTAATCTCTTTATTGGTCCGGTGCTTAAATTCCAGCTTTGTAGAGTTCCACTCGTAGGTCTTATATGGACCATCGCTGATATAGGACCATACTGCTGTTACCTGTGTTGAAAGACCTAACAGGTTCAATGCTGTATTCCCACATGGGGCAATCGTCCAGTGATAACTTCGTGCCAATGCGTTCGCCACCGCTTCCGGGTCTGCCGCCACATATTCATCCAGAAGTTTGCTATATTTTGGTTTTTCATAAACTCCTTTCAAAATACGGCGCAATGTTCCTGATTGCACTAAACGGCTTAAACTTTGACGAATAGTGGATGTATCTGCAATATCCGCAAAATCAGACATCACAAAAACAGTTCCATCTTCAAGAGAAAGAACACGCTCTCGTATTCGTTTTGTATATCCGTTGTCCACAATACCGCCTCCCTTCATGTCACGAATATTATATATTATTCGTGACATGATTGCAATAGGTTCTATGCCTCTTATTTGAGTGTTCCTATTAAAAATCTGATTCATACATCAAAAATCAAAAATTATGAAAGGTAGTACAGTTTTTATATATGTCACATATTTTATATATTATCGATTAGCCATTTTTCGCTATCTTAGAAAATACATGACTGTATTATTTATCCGTGATATAATTGTCGATGAAGAAAAATAATAAATCGGAATATTATACCGGAGGAGAAACGAAAATGATATCAGAAAGTTATATTAAAGACCTTCTCTTATCAATGGGTTACATAAAGAAAAATCATATTTATGAAAAATTTTTCCCATCTGTCGATTGTTATATTAAGGTAGATTTGAAAAACAGAACAATAATCTATCCTGAAGATCGGGGAATGACGATTTCTAATAGAACGACGTGCAATTTTTCCGCTCCTGAAAATTTTGTCGTATTGGAATGTGTGACAAGGCTGTTTGACAAGGGGTATCGCCCGAAGCATTTAAATTTAGAAAAAGAGTGGACGCTGGGGCATGAGTCGAAAGGCGGACGGGCTGATATTTGCGTATCTGATCAGGAAGGGAATACGCTGTTTATTGTTGAGTGTAAAACTTACGGCAGAGAATATGAAAAGGAATATAAAAATATAGTAAATGATGGTGGCCAGTTATTCTCATATTGGCAGCAGGAAAGAAGCTGTAAGTTTCTCGTTCTTTATGCGTCGAAATATGAAGGCAAGCAGATAAAATGGGATACGGAAAGTATTGATTGTTCTGACGATGCGAATATTGTTGCTTTATCCCAAAAAGATGACTCTATTAAATTATTTAAAAATGCACATACAGTTTCGGAATTATATTCGGTGTGGGATGAAACGTATGAAAAGCGATTTTCGGGAGATGTAATTTTCAGAGATGATTCAAGCGCATATCAAATCGGGGTAAAACCGCTTAGAAAAGCGGATCTGAAAGATTTTGCGGACAATAATAAAATTGTAAATAAGTTTGAAGAGATTTTACGTCATAATAATGTTTCGGATAAGGAAAATGCATTTAACCGTTTAGTGGCTCTGTTTATTTGTAAATTAGTCGATGAGATTCAAAAAGATATGGAGGAGATCGTAGATTTTCAGTACAAAGTCGGCACGGATACTTACGAAAGTTTGCAGGACAGGCTTCAGCGTCTACATAAAGAAGGCATGGAAAAATTTATGAAAGAAGAAATTTTTTATGTGCCTGATGACTATGCCGAAAATTTAGTTCGTCAATATACCGGACAAGAGAGAAAAAATATGATCGCTCATCTGAAACATACGCTGCGTATATTGAAATTTTATACCAACAATGATTTTGCGTTCAAAGACGTTCACAACGAACAATTATTTTTACAAAACGGTAAAATATTAGTAGAAGTTGTTCAGTTGTTTGAAAAATTCAGAATAATAGGATCTGAAAATCTTCAGATGTTAGGAGATTTGTTTGAACAACTGCTCAGCAAAGGCTTTAAGCAGAATGAAGGTCAGTTTTTTACTCCTGTTCCGATCACAAGATTTATATGGAACAGTCTGCCCGTCGAGAAAATACTTAAAACCGAAGAAGGTGCGGGCTTGCCGAAGATCATCGACAAAACCACGCCGAGATTGATACAGTTCCATATCCTCAAAAATGCCGTAAATCCGCCGTTTCTGGGCGGTTTTTTAATTTTCGGCACTGTTGCGGCATAGGCAGAATGGCGGCCTTACCAAGGTGGTTCACACTTTTCGGCGGTACTCTGTAACGATAGAAAAGCTATCGTTACAGAGTAGGGTTATCGTTAAAGTGTTATGGCATCAAAACTCCAATAAAGGACTTGCTATTTTGCGCATAAAATGCTATAATAATGACTGCAAAATGACTGCGCTTTGAGATTGCACGGGTGAGAAAGACATGAGGTGTTTTCATGAGTTTTGCCAAGGAAATAAAAGAAATTCGGCAGAAATGTTTTCTGAGTCAAAATGCATTCGCAAATGAGCTTGGGGTTTCCTTTTCTACTGTTAATCGATGGGAAACTGGGAAAACGATTCCTAATTGCATGATGATGAAACGAATTGTGGATTTCTGCAAAGGTCAAGATATAGACTATCATTTGGCGGATGAAGCCTGGAAGGAGTCAAGAAATGACATATACTCACATTGATTGTTTTTGCGGACCAGGTGGAATTTGCACAGGTTTACACGCAGCAGGATTTGAAACACTGGTTGCTATCGAATACATAAAAAGCTGTGTAGAAACATATTCGGCAAATCATCCAGAGGTTCATGTTATTCATTCGGATATTAGAGATGTAACAGCTGAACAGATTTTACCCTATATACCTTCCGGTGGCGTTGATTTAGTTACTTCAGGTATGCCCTGCGAGACATTTTCTACGGCGGGTAATTCTTCACGTGCGGCATATGACGATCGACAATTCCTTTTTCGGGAAGGAATAAGGATTGCACAGATTGCTAATGCTCGGATGATTTTGTTTGAGAATGTTCCAATGATAACCACAAAGCGTGTCGCAAAGACCTCAAAAAAGCTCGTACTGGATGTTATGAAGAAGGAACTAATTGAGGCTGGATATGGAAATTTCAAACAATTCATTATCGATGCAGAAAAATATGGTGTTCCACAAAAGAGAAAGAGATTTTTCCTACTTGCATCTCGAAATCCTGATGATGAAATTACTGCTCCTGAAATAACTACAACAAAGGAGGTGACAGTCAGGGAAGCCTTTTGCGATATCCCTCCTGTTGTGGCTAACACGTGGACAGAAAACCCAATGTATCTGTCTGAAACATCAGAGTATACGAGGTTGATGCGTGATGATACTTTTTGGCGAAGAAAAACTAAAGAAAACAAATTGCTAAATCATCTACCAATGAACCATAGAGCATACATTATTGAAAGGTTCCATATGCTCCGACAAGGGGAAGGATTGAAAGGCCTATTTGCTCGTCTCGATGAGGAAGAACTAAAAGAGTTACAAAAACGGAAAGTAATGCCGAAGGTGGTTTATGTTAAGAGAAATTATCGATTGAGTTGGGATGAGCCAAGCCCTACAGTAACAAGTCATGCACTTGACGAATTTGTCCATCCAGAACAAGATCGAGCTTTGACAGTTCGTGAGTGTGCAAGGCTCCAGAGTTTTCCTGATTCATATGACTTTGTAGGGGGTCCTTATTTGGTTGCTCATGATGACAGGACTCAGCAAGATAAATATGAACAAATAGGCGATGCTGTTCCCCCACTCGTTGCTTATGCTTGGGGAAAACATATTATTTCGCTGTTAACTAAAAAATGAGAAAGAGCCGACACGTTTGTCGGCTCTTTCTCATTTTTAGTCATATAAATTATCGCTTTCGTGGAAGAATTCACCAAACTCTTTCACGTGAATGCGTGGAAATCGATTGTTGAGTTCATTATATTTATCAGGAACATCCAGATAATATGCCCGTTTTATCTGTGAAACAAACAGTTGATAATTCATCCATTGATTAGGCACACAAGTAATACCAACTGACATATTTTTCTCAAGGTTTGTTTCTCCAATACAGGTTAAAAGACAGATAAACCGACCAACGCCAAAGGCACCATCTAAAATTCTTTGCTGCGCCCAAACTTCAACCACTCGCTCACGGGTTGAGGTTTTTACAGGAACATGAAATTTTGGCTTCCCTGCTCCCAGGTCAAATATATAGTCAGTAGGAAGAACGATAGATTCACCATCCAATTCTACGGCTCTCATTTGAGTAGAGGGAGCAATGTTTAGATGGCGGGAATAGAGATGGCCAATCAGTTTTTCAAAGTAATCACCTGCGTTTTTCTTCATACCATCAACTAAATCAGCGCAACAGCAGTAATTCATTGCTATCACATAAAGTGCTGTTGTTATATCTCGTGCAGATTGGCTTGAGATGGTCTGGTTCTGTACGTTATCCCAAAATGTATCAACTTTAGAAGCACCGGCTGCATCAGGAGCCAGTCCCTCAGTGTAGAGATCTATATTAACTGGTCGGGATTGTTTGCTACCATCGGGTCTTGCAAAAACAATATAGTTTTTTCCCCTGGCTGTAGCATTGCTGGTTAGGGGAAGGCGTGTCATACCATCAATTTCAGCTTGGCATAATCTATTTATTTCGGCAAAAAGAGTGGTTATAGCTGAATCGATAGGCGATACAGTAAACAGGTTCTTCATTTCATTATACTTGGTTTGAATTTGATGCATAATGTATTCCTCCTAAAGCTAATCATCAATAGTTTCGAGGATGTCCTCTATGCGACAATTCATCGCCTCACAAATCTTAAGAAGTACATCCGTGGTAATGTTTGCGCCTTTGCTCAGCTTGGCAATAGAGGCTGTACTCACGCCACTTTTTTCTGCCAGGTCGCGTTTGTTCATATTTTGGTCAATCAACATTTTCCATAATTTGTTATAGCTTATTCTCATTGTCTGCCTCCTGCTCTTTCATTAAAAGCAAATTATGTAGGGTCATTGATCTTCTGAATTAAAAACCTCGTTCAAAAGACCGTATCTACCGTCTTGCTTGTTCCGGGTAAAGCGAATCACGTGGACTCCTTTTTCCTCATCCTCGGGGGGAATAAAGGGCATACGCTTTGTCTGTTCAACAAGGATCACCTGGCGTTCATGAGCATGATCAATGAGATATTCAATAAAATTCTGTTTAATGGTATCGCTCTGCTCTTTATGCTCCGCCTCAGATAACTGCGTCAAAGACGAATCAACAGCATAAAAACCGGGAGCCGGCCGCCCCAACTCTATGAGATAAGAACTCATCGCAAGGGTGGTAATCGTATTCAATATGCCGCAGAAGCCGCCGCCCATTGAAACAGATTTCTTTAGCCCTCCAATCTCAATATCAAAATTCTCCATATTTAGTCTGGCCGTTTCTGCGCCGCCAACTTTAGATGCCTTTAAAATTTCCCGCAATTTTTCCTCAAAGCCGTGAATGATGTCATAGCCATAATCCTCAAAAATGCTGTGCTTTTGAGGTGTCGATATCTCTTCCGTTTCTTTGCTGAACAAATCACTTCTATACTGGACTTCATCCTGCCGGATAATCTCCAGTTCATTCGACAAACGCATCAGCTTAAGCTGCTTTTCAAGCTCTTCCTCAAATGCGGATAGCTTTGGTCGCAATTGTTCTGAAATTAAAGTATCGATAGCGCCCTTTCGTTCTTCCAATGCGCGGATATTTGCCATGATTTTTTCCTGCTGGCGTGCGACACCATGCTGCGCATCGTTTAGTTCAGACAAATGCCGTTTGATCTTTTCAAGTTCAGCGGCAGAAGCATCAATAAAGGTCGTGTCATAGGTTCGCTCAGTTTCTTCACCGCAGACCGGACATTTAACTTTTTTACGCACAGGCGAAGTACTTGCAGCGCCTTCAACGATGAAACCGATTCTCCTGATGTCAGATTGATATTGCCGCCGTAGGATAGCGAAATTATGTCCCACGGTTTGGGATTCGGAAAGTTTTCCATTCCATTCATATATTTGCGACATAATCTGCTGGCTCTCTTTCGAGGCAGCATCCAACTGTGCTTGTAGTTCAGAAATCTCTTTTTGCACCCGCTCAACACTTGCGTGAGGGCTTGTGATTTCTTCAGAAGAAAGTGCCTGCTCCAGCTTTTCACGTCTGACAGACAGTTCGTTTACTTTTTCCTGAATGTAGCCTATCAGAGCTTTTTTCTTTGCCGCGCTGATTTTGGGATCTTCCTCCGCTTCAAGATCATCTGCATCCCGGCCAGTCAACAAATAAAGTAAAACAGCGGCAGAGGCTGTAGGTCCAAAACTGCCAGGAGCTAACAGTGAAGAGCTTTCTCTTGCCACGTCAGCTTGGCGAATAAAAAACAGGTGAAGCATACTTCTCCATGTCAGTTCTTGGGTTTTTGAGCCTGTTTCTGCTGAACGCACAGAGTGCGGTTCATCAATGCCCAGCAAATGAAGATATACGGCATTGATGTTCTTTTTTGCATTATGGTTTACACTATAGGAGCCGTGATCAACGGTAGGGTCTGTTCCATTGACACTGATTTTGGAATCACCGATCTTACGTTCCAAAATTACGGTTCCACGATCAGTGGCCAATTGCAGGGTAATACGGTCATATCCATAGCTATTTTCGACGATCTTAGAAGGGCGTCTCTTTTTTGGTGTAAATCCGAACACATAATCCATGCAGTCCATCACAAGACTTTTTCCGGTGTTAGAAGGTCCTAAAATAAAGTTCAATCCCGGCCGGAAATCGATAATGGACGCTTTATGCCCTCCGCCAGACACAATGAGTTTTTCAATATAGAATCTATTCATGCCTGACCTCCTTCTAACGATTGGATGGTGAGCCGATTAATTTCCCGGAGCATCAACTCGGCGTTTGCATTGTCAAAACTTTTTATCACAGTTTGAACCGCAATTCTATATTCATCGGCATAGTTACTGGTTAGCTTCTTACAGATGCTTTTTCCTGCCTCTGTTATGGAATACTTGTACCCTGTTGGAGCCATCTGAAACCGAATGTTTCCATCCAGCAAAAGTGCTTTTATGGCAGAAGAAACGAGACGTTTTCTTGCAGGGTATTCACTGAATCTGTAGTTGCTGTAGCCATGAAGATTTTCGTCTAACAGGTCAAAATCAGCGGCATAGACAGAAATAAAATCAACCGCTCCGATCTGTTGCTCGTCCAGAGCTGTCCCGTGTACCTCGTTCAACAGCAAAAGAATACGGAGAGAGATTTCAAAGGTGGAGCCAAGAGCAGAAGTATTCATTTCTTTCGCCTCCTCTTTACCCATACTAACTTGCCGTCATTTACGAGATGATGGCACACGCCTTTTTTAATTTTTCCGCTAATCCAGTATGGAGAGGCACTGAGTAAGTAATTCGTAACTGGGACAAGAACTGCCTGTTCCATTACAGCAAGCATATGATCGAAACCGTTCGGATGGGTTCGTTTTGCGGTATCTTTCACACCCGTGAAAGTTTCGCTCTTTAACACATCAAATTGGTCAGATAAGCCACCACTTCCAAGTTCCAGTACACCACGCCGTATTGTTTCGGCAGCATAGAAGTCAATGCGGCGATCATCCAGATCCTCTGCATAATCAGGAAAGCTGGAAAGGTCATCATCCGAAAAAGAATCCAGCCCTTCGGCATCAGCATATGCCAAATACAGTTCGTTAATATATTTTTGCTCATCATCGGTCGCTACTGCGGGAACCGGCACATTAGCCGGCCGCGGCAGCGACTTTATTTTTTGCTGTATTTCGTCAATCAGCGCCATATCGATTTCTGATTCTTTTTCAGTCTGTGATATGGAAGAACCATTGATGGTATCAAGCAAAATTTGCTCTAACAACTTGGCGCACGCAACAGCCGGGTCTTCATCCGTGATACCATGACCGCTTAGCCAATCCACTACATTGTCATAGGATTCAGAATCATCCATTCGATCCCATATCCATTTGGAGAACTTATCTGGATCACGGTGGTCGTAAAGGTACTGCGCGTGTTTTGGCTGTATAGGGCGGTCTCCTTTGATATACCGATATTTCGTATCTGGCTGCCTCTTTAATATCTGACAGGAGTCCATTGCGGCATCTTTTATAAAATTTCCGACAAGCTCTGTGAAATAGTCATGTTCAGCTTTCCCGAATGAAATAAACGGAGAAAGGCCTAAAGCATACTCAGAAAATGTCATGCCTCATTTACCTCCTTGTCCTAAGATTTACTTTCTGTCCGAGAGCGTCCGTGGCTGTCCGCCCAGTCCGCTTTTCAAATAGGCCGTTTTGCTACAATAGAGCCAGCAAACCGAATTACCGGAAATCCTTCGTGTAAGTGTAGTAATCAATAAAGATTATATCACACTTGGATTCGGATTTCTACACTTTTCGCAAAATTTTGTGTTGCGAACGCATATCAAAATTTGCGTGATTAAAAATTTGGTTTGCACTGCTGTAAAGCTCATCCGCTGATCACGGATGATTCCAGAGCAGAGCGGCAGACAACTGAACACAAAGCCAACGACTGGAATAGTTGGCCAGCACTGAAATGAGGATTTCGTTTCGGTTGGCCAACTGCGCATTCTTCCGGCTGCTCTCACGAGTCCTCATTTCGACCAGACAGGGTCGAAGGAGGGCCCGGAGAATGACAGTAAATCAGAGTAAAAAACAGGACAAGCAGTATCAGATCCCGATGGTGGTAACCGATGAGGTCATCCGTGATTTTGGTATCCAGTCGGAGGATGTCACCTGGCGGCGCATCGGCAACCGCAAGTGCCGGGTGGTGATGGTGGACGCAACCGAGGAGGAGTATCGGGCGTATATGGCGCCGATTTGGGCGGAAATCAAACGGGAAGACCGGGACGGCCGTTGCATGGTCAAGGGCAAAAACGGCAAGCTGATCCGCTGCCCGGAAAGCAACCGCTGTGAGGAGTGCAAGCACTTCTCTGAGGCCAGCCGTGAGCGGAATAAGCCCGCCTCCCTCTCCGTACTGATGGATGAGGGAGCGGAGCCGGTCGCAGAAGGGTCGTTTGAGGATGATGTTATCTACGAAACGATTCTGGAAGATCTCATAACCATGCTCGGCGAAATAAAACCGAAGTATGCCCAAATTTTCCGTCTGCTCTATGACGGAGCCACCCAGCAGGAGATGGCGGACGAGCTGGGCATTAAGCAGCGGACGGTGTCGGATGACATCAAGAAAATTCGAAGCCTGGTGCAGCCGCTGGTAAAGGACATCTTCAACCGTTAAAAAGCTGGGCGGTGCTTATCATCACGATAGGCACCGCCTTTTTCAGTCTTTCTTGTAAAACATGGTTTCATAGCCGTCTGCCCGGAGATTCAGCCCCTCTATCCACGGCGGCGTCCTTCCCATCTGCTCACAGACAGCGTCCAGAGAGACATCCATGCTGCATTCAATAATCAGCTCATCGTGGACATGGCCGACGATAAAACAGTGGGACAGCGTCCGCATGGCATACATGAGGATGTCCCTGGAGATGGCCTGAACGACATTCTCCGTGAATTTCGGGCCGTAAGATTCGATGCGCTCCCACTTCTTTGTGCTGCCGACGCCCTCATAGGTGACGGAATCACCGCCGAACTTATTTGTCCCCATCTTCGGCTTCACATAACAGAGTTGCCGCCCGGAGGGCAGAAGGATGAACAGCATCCCGCTGCGGTAACGGAACCGGATGCCGTGCGTCTCTGTGTCAAGCCGCTGGCGGACGGTGGTTTTCACCGCATTGTCCACATCCCACCAAAGCTGCACGATGTTCGGATTGGAGGTGCGCCACGCATCCACAAGGGGCTGGAGTTCCTCCTCGGAAAGCCCCATTTCCAGTGCGCCCATCGACTTGAGGGCGCCTACCGATCCGCCGTATCCCAAGGCCAGCTCGGCGATTTTGCCTTTTTGCCGCAGATGTGCGTTCTGCCCGTGCTTTTCCACCGGCACATGGAACATGGCGGAGGCGCTGGCGCAGTAGATGTCACCGTTCTCCGCAAAAACCTTCAGACGCCAGGACTCGCCGGCCAAAAACGAAAGCACACGGGCTTCAATAGCGGAAAAGTCGGAAACGATAAATTTGTATCCGTCCCTCGGCACAAACGCCGTGCGGATGAGTTCCGACAGGACTTCCGGCACGGAGTCATACAGTGCAGAGAGCATGGAGTAATTCCCGGAACGAACAAGGCTTCTCGCATCCTCCAGATGTGCCATGTGGTTTTGGGGGAGGTTTTGTAACTGAATCAGCCTGCCCGCCCAGCGGCCGCTGCGGTTGGCCCCATAAAACTGGAACATCCCTCTTGCCCTGCCGTCCGCGCATACGGCGTTCTGCATTGCCTGGTACTTCTTCACAGAGGATTTGGCAAGCTGCCGGCGCAGCTCCAACACTTCGGCAAGCTCCGGCGGCGCGGTTTTCAGCAGTTCCTTCACGGCTTTCTTGTCCAGGGAGTCCACCTCAAGACCGTGTTTTGTGAGCCATTCCTTCATCTGCTGGACGGAGTTTGGGTTTTCCAGGGCGGTGAGCTGCCGCATCTTTGCGGAGAGTTCTTCCCTGGAACGCTCATCAATGGCGATGGCCTGTTCCACCAGCGCCATGTCAAGCTGTATGCCCCGGTCGTTGATCTCCTGGTCGAGATGGTATTCCTCCCATAGGAAATCCGGCACGGGGAATTTCGACAGCTTCTGCTGGATCGCCATTTCGGTTTCCACATCCCGCTTGTTATACGCGATGAAGGTTGACCACTTCACCGGGTCATGCTCCGGGAGGTTGCGCGTCCTGCCGCCGTTGGCCTTGGTAGGCTTGCAGGGGACGCAGAAATAGCGGATGAGCGCCTTTCCCTCAGCCATCTTCTGATTTTCCAGCTTCAGGACTTTGCCGATTCCCTCCAGAGAGAGGGGCAGCCCCATGTATGCGCCCCATACCAGGGAGCAGCGCCAGGAGGACGGGTCAAGGTAATTTCGGACGGTGTCCTCCTCTATGCTGTAGGAGGAGAAGTGCTGCGGATAGTTCCGTCTCAACCAGACGGAAAGGCAGACCCGCTCGAAGGACGCATTGTACGCCCATTTGATGACGGAATCGTCCGCAAGCGCCTGGATGATCTCCTCTGGCACGGTATCGCCAGATGCCAGGTCATATACGGTGGCCTCGCCGCCGTCCACGGATACGCCGAAAAGCAGGATTTCAAAATCAGGGGACTCGGTGTATTTATACACGCCGCATTTTTTCAGATCGACATTGGAAAAGGTCTCCACGTCGATGGATAGGGTGTGGATTGCCATAGTGCTGTTACCTCTATAAAAACAGGCGGCAGGGGTTTCGTGCCTGCCGCCCGGTGCGCATTGTTTATTCCTCCGGCTGTTTTGCCGCTTGGCGCTTTTTCTCCCTGTGCTTCTTGAACTTCGTCCAGCACCAGTGCAGGAAGTCGGTGATCCAGTACACGATGCTGCCGACGGCAAATCCGTACAGGAGAATGAAAATCACGATCACATCAAACTGTTTTGCGAACTCATAAAACTCTGTCATATCCATTTACCTCGCATTTTCTTTGAATGGGCGGGCGGCAGCGGTGACTGCCGCCCTGTGTTGTCTCAGGAAAGATAATCGTCGTCGTCCTCGGTGGAAAAATCATCCTCGGCACGGCTCTTGCCGCCCAGCGGCTCCCCATCGGAGATCTTCTGGAGGTTGTTCAGCCCGCAGGCGATGCCCCGGTTGCCGTTGGAGTTAAAGGCATACAGGTTGATGCTGGCCCTGCCGTATACACCGGAGTACACCTCGGAACGCTCCAGGATGGGGTTCAGGTCCGCATCCACGATGCCGGGTGCGGTGGCGGAATTGGCGTTGATGAAGTACGCATCCGCATAGACCGGATCGTCCGGGCGCTCCACATCACCGTCGCGCAGCGGGGTCTTGATGACCGAGAGGGCGGGGACGGTCTTGCCGTTGCCCTTCAGCTTGGACTCGCCCTCCTCATAGGCCGCCTGGATCGCCGCCTTGATGGCTTCCACGGTCTTTTTGTCGGATTTGGGGATGATCAGGCTGACGCTGTACTTGGGCGTGCCGCCGTTGATGCTCTTGGGATCCCAGACATTCGCATAGCTCCAGCGGGTTCTGGGGCCGGTGATTACCTTCGTCTTATTTACGATCTTTGCCATAGTTGTTGTCCTCCTCATTTTCTTTGAAATCATTGATGGCTGTGTTCATGGCCGGGCGCTTATCGCTCTCCGGCACAAGTACGGGTTTGCCGGGCGGTTTGTAGACAAGGCCGCCGAGCAGCTCTTCAAACTTCTTCCGGCCAAGGGCCTGGCTCATGGCCGTGATGCCCAGCAGTCTCTTCTCATATGGCTCATAGCCGGCATCCTCGACAGCCTTTGCGACTGCGGCCTCATCGGTGTACTTCCGGTTGGAACGGCCCTCGACCACTTTGAATCCTGTGAACTTCGTCCCGGAGAGGGCTTTCTGCAGGGCATAGTCCTTGATGTCTCCAGCCCAGGAGACCAGCTCGTCCGCTTTGGTAAGAATAGCGGCGACCTCATCATCTCCCAGGAGCGCGGGCATCTCGAAGTCATACTGCGCCAGTTCCAGGTTGTATTCCGCCCGCTTGCGGCAGTTGACCTTTGCCTTGCAGAACTGGCAGTGGTCGCCGGCTTTGAACTCACCCTTGCCCTCGTATGCCAGCTTTGCGGCAGGGGCAAGCACGGTCTCTGCCCAGGACAGGAGTTCTTCCCGGCTCATGGTGTATGTGCTGACGTTCTCCCGGCGGGGCTGGTAGATGGTCAGGCTGACCTGTTCGATGTCGTAAATGCCATCGAACAGGTCGAGGGCGCCCAGTGCGTAACAGGAAAGCTGGCTGTTCTTCTCTGCCGACACCAGGACGCCAAGCCCGTGCTTGTAGTCGATGATGTGGAGAAGCCCGTCTGAGACGATGACACAGTCCCCGGTGCCGAAGCTGCCTTCGATCCCCACATAGCGGGAATAGTTGAGCCGCTGCTCCACAAGCACCAGCGGGTCGGCGCAGCGTTCCCTGGCCTTTGCCACTTCCTCCATCACGAAGGCACAGTAGCCGTCAGCGCAGTCCTCCATCTCCTGGGAGTAGTAGGTCAGGTTCTCCGTGGGGTCCTTCACCCTGCGGCCGAGGGCTTTTTCTACCTTATAGGCGCACAGCTCATGGCAGTCGGTCCCCTCCTGGGCGTATTCGCTGGGCTTGTCCGCATACTCCTCGCAGAGCCGTGCCGATGGCGGGCAGTTGATCCACCTGTGGCTTGCGGAGGCGGAAAGGAAGGAATGCTTACCCATCGTTTCCTGCCTCCGGCTTTCCGAGCGCGTCCGCTTCCTTCAGAAGCCCTTCGAATTTAGAAGGGTCGATGTCCGACAGCTTCCTCGCTCCGTACTTCGTAATGAGGGCTTTTACCTCCGCCGAGTGCCCTGCCTGGGCGATCACCGTCATGCGGTGGCGCACCTCCTCAAGGGTGAGTGCTTTCGGCTTCTCCTTCGGCGGCGCATTCTCCGCCGCCTGGGAAGAAAACATCCCCGCCAGCGTGTTGGCAATTTCGATGATGGTCTCCCCGCAGGAGCGCAGCTCCTTAATCTGTAAGTCCAGGTCGCTCATTTTCCCCATCCGGCGTTCCTCCTTCCTGATTTGCCGTCTGCAGCTTTCTGGCGAGACGCTTCGCGATCACGCTGATGGCAATCAGCACATCGGCGAGTTCCTCGTCAAGCTGCCTGTCTCTGGTTGTCTCCGTGTTTTCCTGCATCCGCAGCACCTCCGTTTCCGAGCGGCTTTCCTGCCCCTCTGTCTCTGAAAGGACAGAACCGGATTTTTTCAGCGGAGAAAAATTTGCCGTCCCTGTGCCTCTCACTTCTGAAAGGACAAGGACGGCATTTTTTAGCGGTGTTTTTTTGAGCAAAGTTAGCTGTGGTGTGAAAACGCAGATGAATGTAATCTGATATTTGAAACCATTAAAATATAATGATTTATAAATCTTTGCATACTAAAAAAGAGGCTATCATGTCTTGGAAAACATGATAGCCTCTTTTTTTAGTTGCTTTTGACGGCAACACCATAACGGAGCGTTTTATAAATTGTTACGCCAATCTCGAATAGGGTAATTGCAACAATAAAAGCAAGAAACCCGTTGGACACCATATCAGCGTTCCAGTAAGTGAGAAATCTTGCTCCTGAATCTGCATGATCGCCCAACGCCTGTTCAATCTCAAGTACAAAATTCGGATTCCAAATGGGTAAGACCTTTAGTACAATGATGCTCAATACAATTTGAAGTACTCCGCACACTATATTACTGATCATAACCAGTCTACAGTAGACCCCGACAACCAAGCGTAATATCTCGTCTGCAAGACCAATCAGCAGACTTAGTATAAAGACGGGAAGAACGATGCCCCACTGTTCCAGATTAAAAATAGGTACGGTCATTACGGTTTCGCCTTCTGTAAAGAACGCAGCAAAGAAATGAGGAGCAAAAATCAGCAGCACACTAAAAATAACGATAAATATAATGCCTACAATGCTGTCGCCCCGACTTATGATTGCTTTTTTATCGGGTACAGGCTCTAAAAATTTTGGTGTCCAACGGGAGCGGGAAGTTGGAGTTTTGCCTTCTCCCGACAGACTTTCTAAGGACCATTTTTCTTCCTTTTTCAGCTCGAATTGAACCTTCTTCCGCTCCATAATGGCAAAAGTCAAGGTCACTGCACCGAATGCGGACACGCAGGACAGAATAGCATCAGTAATTCCGGTGATTAGACCATCTACAATGGCTCGGATAATGACAGAAGCAGAGTTCTGTGCAGTAATCGCAGGCATTTCTCCTATGGCATTTATCAGAGAAATAAGCAAAATCGGTATGGCAGCACAGACTATGACAACCTTAACAAACCACAGATAGGTGTCAAAATATTCCGGGCCAATCAAATATCTTTGGTCGCCTTGATATTGTTTTGCAAATTCAGCAGGATCGCCGAGTTCAGTCAGCGCCTCTTCCATAGAGCCTTTATCCGTATACATATCGCTGATCAGCTCTTCCAGCTCCATACGCACTTCATCTCGCTGAGCTTTGGAAAGCCGACGGATTACCTGGTAAATATATCGATCCATATAGTCTTTTTCATTTGGCGTCATGATTCTTCCTCCCTTAATAACCGGTCCATTCCGGCAGATAAGTTTTGCCAGTATGCTTTCAGCTTCTCATAAATTTCTGTTCCGTATTTTGTCCGCTGATAATATTTTCTCGGTTTTGCGCCACCGGTTTCCCACTTGCTTTCCAAAAGCCCCTGATTCTCAAGCCGGCGAAGGAGAGGATACAAGGTGTTGGGGTCAATGGCAACGCCTTTTTCTTCCAAGCTCTGTACCAAAGCATACCCATACTTCGGTTCTTTCATCTGGCTGAGTACGCTAATTGTCAGTGTGCCTCTGCGAAGCTCCAAAAGCAAAGAGGATAATAAATCTTTTTCTTCTCCCATCAGCGTCACCTCCTAATGTCATTATACTGTATGTCATACTGTATTGTCAATATAAAAATAAAAGGTCAGTCACAGGAGTTTTGAAAAGTTTGAATACCCACCGCTGAAACGGAGGATTTCTGTCCTTTCACAATTAGAGAGGTGTAAGCCGCTCAATTTTCAGAGAAAGGATGGAAACAGACTATGGGAACAGCGAAATCAAAAGGTCTGCCGCGTTGTACTGCGCACAGGGACTGCTTTGCTAATAAGGACGGTGTGTGCGTCTGCCTGGAGGATAATGACTTCCACGGGAAGGACTGCCTGTTTTTCAAGACCACGGCGCAGTGTGATGCGGACAGGCAGAAAAGTTACGAGCGGCTGGTCAGCATCGGACGGGACGACCTGATCGAGCGGTATCAAGTGAGGGGTGTGTATGGGAGTTAGCAGATATAACAGCGAAGGCTACTACGACCCGACGGCCTATGAAGCCCTCACAAAAATCGTTCAGGAGGAAAAGGCGGCGAGATACCGGCCGCTGGTGTATATCTGCTCCCCGTACTCCGGGGACACGGAGGGCAATACCGAAAAAGCAAGGCGGTACAGCCGCTTTGCCGCAGACGCCGGCACGATCCCCATTGCGCCGCATCTGCTGTTCCCACAGTTCCTATCGGAAGAAACGGAGCGGGAGCTGGCGATTTTTATGGATCTGGTGCTGCTGGGCAAGTGTGAGCAGCTCTGGGTGTTCGGCGGCGAGGTGTCCGATGGGATGCGCCGGGAGATTGGAAGGGCAAAGCAGAAAAATATGACGATCCGTTATTTTACGGAGGATATGGAGGAAACGGAATGCAGATGACAATTTATGACGCCGCGACGGTGGGGAGCCGGTCAAACTGCGTGTACCCGAATCCCGTGACGGTCACGGATGCGGACACCATGCGGCAGGCGGCGGCCTTCGACCATGTGTGCGCGGCATATAAGCAGAACTACCGCAGCGTGGACAATTTCCTGAAAGCGGACTGTCTGCCGATGGACTGCGATAACGACCACTCGGACGACCCGGACGACTGGCTCACGCCCTTTGACGTGGCGATGGACTTTCCGGGCGTGGGGATGATTTTTGTCTACAGCAGGAGCCACATGAAGCAGAAAGGAAAACGCGGCCCCAGGCCCCGGTTCCATGTGTATTTTATCTGCACGGAAACAACAAATTCAGAGATTTACAGCTCATGGAAAGACAGATTGATTGCCGATTACCCGTACTTTGATGACGGGGCCAAGGACAGCGCCCGGTTCCTGTTTGGAGTAAAGAACGCGGTGGTCGAGGTGTATGACGGCGAAATTACCATTGATGAGTTCCTGGCAGACAGCTTTGCGGAGTGGGACGCGGTGCAGGGGCAGATCCCGGAGGGTTCCCGGAACAAGACCATGTCCCATTACGCCGGCCGGATCATCAAGCGGCTGGGGAATACGGAGGAGGCCCATAAGCAGTTTCTGAAGGAAGCGGAAAAATGCAGCCCGCCGCTGGATGATGCGGAGCTTGCGGGTATCTGGGCCAGCGCCGTGAAGTTCGGTGCGAAGGTGGCTGCCCAGGAGGGATATATTCCGCCGGAGCAGTATAACCAGGACTTCCTGCTGATGCCGGAGGACTTCTCGGATGTAGGCCAGGCTATCGTATTGTCGCGGGAGTACATGGATCGTCTCCGCTTCTCCCCGGCTACGGACTACATCGTGTTCAACGGCTCGTTCTGGGAGGAATCCCAGCCTAACGCCCAGGGCATTGCCCAGGAGCTGACCGCGAGACAGCTTGAGGAAGCGGAAACAGAGATACAGCGGTGCATGAAGGAGATGTCGGAAAACGGCGCGTGGGCCATGCTCGCCGCGATGGGCGCCAAGAAAGCGATGGCGGCGTTCAGCGAAGTCCAGCGGCGCTCCTTTGAAAAGTATGAGCGGGCGGAAACCTATCGGAAGTACGCCATCAAGCGCCGGGATACGAAATACATCTCGGCCGCCTTAAAGGAAGCCCGCCCGATGATCCAGATCGAACAGCGTGTCTTGGATGCGGATGAGTTTTTACTGAACCTGCCGTCCGGCACCTGCGATCTGAGGACGGGGGCTGTTCGGGAACACAACGCCCAGGACTATATCACGAAGCAGACGGCGGTGGATCCGTCCGGAGACGGCATGGATGTCTGGGAGGACGCCCTCCAGACCTTCTTCCAGGGGGACGCCGACCTGATCCGCTATGTGCAGGAGATCGTGGGGCTTGCCGCCATCGGCAAGGTCTACATTGAAGCGTTGGTCATTGCCTATGGCGAGGGCAGGAACGGCAAATCCACCTTCTGGAACACCATCGCCCGTGTGCTTGGCACCTACTCCGGCAATATGTCCGCAGACACCCTGACCGTGGGCTGCAAGCGCAACGTGAAGCCAGAACTGGCGGAAGCCAAGGGCAAGCGGATGATCATCGCCGCCGAGCTGGAGGAAGGGATGCGCCTGAACACCTCCAACGTCAAGCAGCTCTGCTCTACAGATGAGATCTATGCGGAGAAAAAGTACAAGGCGCCGTTCTCCTATGTCCCTACCCACACGCTGGTGCTGTATACCAACCACCTGCCCAGGGTCGGGGCCATTGACCAGGGTACCTGGCGGCGGCTCATTGTGATCCCCTTCAACGCCAAGATCGAGGGAAAAGCAGACATCAAGAACTATTCGGACTTCCTGTTCAAAACTGCGGGCGGAGCGGTGCTTTCGTGGATCATCGAGGGCGCAAAGCGCGTCATTGCCAGCGATTACAAAATCGTCCAGCCCAGGGTGGTGCAGGACGCCATCCAGAAATACAAGGAGAACAACGACTGGCTGGCCCACTTTCTGGATGACTGCTGTGAGGTAGGGGACGATTTTGAAGCAAAATCCGGGGAGTTTTATAACGCCTACAGGAGCTACTGCCTGCAGATGGGCGAATACACCCGGAGTACGACTGATTTCTACTCCGCGCTGGAATCCACGGGAGTGGTGAGAAAGCGTACCCGTACAGGCGTGATCATTTACGGGCTGAAACTCAAATCGGAGTTTGAGGATTAGTAGGTGTGTAGGTCATGTACCTCTCTGCCAGAGTTGCTCTAAGGAGATAAAAAAACAATATATAAGAGAGAATCGGGGGAAGAGGTACATGACCGTCACACAAAGAACGAGGAGAATAAAACCATGAGAGAGAAAACCATCGAACAAAAACTGGTTCAGGCGGTTAAGGCCAAAGGCGGGATTGCGCCGAAGTTCGTGTCGCCGGGATTTTCCGGGGTTCCCGACCGCCTTATCCTATTGCCGGATGGGAAATGCGGCTTCGTGGAGGTAAAGGCCTCTGGCGGGAAACCACGGCCGCTGCAGGAGTCAAGGATACGGCTTTTGCGGCAGCTGGGGTTCCTGGCATTTGTCCTGGATGGCGAGAGCGAGATTCCCCACATCCTTTCTGAGATCGGAGGTGACAGCGGTGGAGTTTAAACCGCACGATTATCAGCAGTACGCCATTGAGTATATCGAAACGCACGAGATTGCCGCCATTCTGCTTGACATGGGCCTTGGCAAGACAGCCATCACGCTGACGGCATTGTACGACCTGCTGTTCGACTACTTCGAGATTACCCGCGTCCTGGTGATCGCGCCGCTGCGGGTAGCGAGGAATACCTGGCCCCAGGAGATCGAAAAGTGGGATCATCTGAAGGATGTCCGCTATTCCGTGGCGGTCGGTACCGAAAAGGAACGGCTGGAGGCATTCCGCAGGGATGCGGACATTTACATCATCAACCGGGAGAACGTCCAATGGATGGTGGAGAATGTCCCCTTTGAATTTGACGCCATCGTGGTGGACGAGCTTTCGTCCTTCAAAAACTGGAACAGCAAGCGGTTCAAATCGCTGATGAAGGTGCGCCCCAGGGTAAAGCGCGTCATCGGCCTTACGGGTACCCCGTCCGGGAACGGGCTGATGGACCTGTTCGCCGAGTTCAAGGTGCTGGATATGGGACAGCGGCTGGGGCGGTTTATCACCAAGTACCGCCAGGACTATTTCCAGCCGAACCGGATGAATGGGCAGGTGGTGTATTCCTACAAGCCCCTGCCGGGAGCGGAGAAACGGATTTATGACAAGATCTCCGATATCACCATCTCCATGAAAGCCGCCGACCACCTCAAAATGCCGGAACTTGTAAACAGCGAGTACCGGGTGTATATGGAGGGGCCGGAACAGGCTATTTACGATGAGATGTGTGAGGACCTGGCGGCGCAGCTTGAGAAAGGCGAAGTAACGGCAGCCAATGCCGGAGTGCTGTCCGGGAAACTCTGCCAGATGGCAAACGGGGCAGTCTATACGGATAACGGGGATGTGGAACATATCCATGACCAGAAGCTGGACGCCCTGGAAGACATCATCGAGAGCATGAACGGAAAACCCCTGCTGGTGGCCTACTGGTACCAGCACGACCTTGACCGCATCGAGGAACGGCTGCGGCTGCGGAAGATCGGATTTGCAAGGCTGGACTCTGACGCCAGCATCGCAAAGTGGAATCGGGGTGAACTCCCGATGGCGCTGATTCATCCCGCTTCTGCCGGCCACGGGCTGAACCTCCAGAGCGGCGGTTCCACCCTCTGCTGGTTTGGCATCACCTGGCG
>OBJF01001015.1_pt1 | contig 27757 bp, 17 predicted proteins | sample 1519091 | NCBI WGS metagenome assembly OBJF01 (sample SAMEA2452124, study PRJEB22498) | human gut metagenome | biome: human feces; feature: human gut; material: feces | place: Australia | collected 2012
GCGGAAAATGTCAAAGAGAGCCAGCCCCTCTCTCCCGATGCGTGGATGGAGAAGCTGCTCTCTTCGGAGGACAGCGGCGTGGGAATCTCCGGGTGCAACGACCCGATCGTGGAGATGGCGATGACCGCCTTTACCTCGCTGATGTTACTGGCGGCACAGATTGACAGCAAGAATGAGAAAGAACAGAGGGCGGCCGTATCGGCGGCGATGGACAGCAGAAGAATCGACCTGAAATCGCTGGTAACAGGCATGAAAGCCTGCGAACTCGTTATCGGGGAAAACGGCAAAGCCGCGCTGCGGGCTGACAACGGGAGCGTCGAGGTGTCGCGTGAGCTGACCTCCGCCGAGCTGAGCCGTCTGTCGGCCACACTGAACAACGGTACCCTCTCCGAGGAAGCCAAACGGCTGCGTGTGACCGGGCTGCTGAACACCGTCCTCCTCTCGGAGACGGCCTCGCGGAACTTCGAGCAGGGAATGTCCGAGCAGCAGGGACAGACGGAAAACCTGAAACGGTAAAGGCATGGCGATATGATAAGACGCGTGATGATACAGCTATGCCGGTGTCTGTTCGGGTTATCCATTCTCGGCCTGCACGTTTTGGTCTGCTACCGTCTGTTCGGGCCGGTGGCAACCCTCGTCATCGTGGGCGTGCAGGTATTGATTGCGGCATGGATTATCTACATCAAGATACGCGCTCCCGATTAGAACCTGTTTTTCAGCGTATTCAACTTCAACAGACCCCACGTTGTCCGAAGTGGTAAGTGTATCACTAAAAGACAAATGAATTATGATCAAATGTAATGTAACGGTGTGCGGCGTTATCGGCCGCGACGCTTCAACACGCACAGGCAAGGAAGATAAGAAGTTTCTTTCTTTCCCGCTCCGTGTCGCAATCCAAGGTAAGGACGGCCAAAGCAGTACGGTCGAAATCAGCGTGAGCAAGGACGGCAGCGAGGAGGAAGCCTCCGGCTACCGAAGTGGCTCGCGTGTAGAGGTCACGGGTACGATGTACCTGAAACGCCGGGGCGACAAACTCTATTTCAACCTTTTCGCCGACCGAATCGGCACAGCTTCGTCGGACGACGCGGATTCCCTCAAGGGTGAGATGTCCTTCCGTGGCAAGGTGGGCAAGAACATCGAGCAGCGAAAGGACAAGAACGACAAACCTTACATGGTGTTCTCGGCGTTCAGCACGGAGAAGGTCGATGACGGCTTCGAATACCAGTGGGTGCGTTTCTTCTGCTTCAACGGGCCGTGCGAGGAGTGGCTGCAACCGGGTGTCAAGGTGGATGCCAAGGGCGAGATGGCCGTCTCGCTGCATAACGGGAAACCGGACATTTCCTGCCGCGTGGAGGAACTCGCACAATATGTCGCACAGGATAACTCCAATCTGTAACGGTCATGGCTGGTTACAGAAAACCGAAAAACGACGGGCCGAGCAGCGAGGACAAGGCACTGGACCTCTTCGCGGAAATGCTCATCGAGAAAATCGAAAGCATCCGGGGTGACTGGAGGAAACCGTGGTTCACCGAGGGCGCACTGCAATGGCCGCGCAACCTCTCCGGGCGCGAGTATAACGGCATGAATGCCTTTATGTTGCTCCTGCACTGCGAGAATAACGGCTATACGATTCCGCGCTTCTGCACCTTCGACTGCGTGCAGCGGCTCAACAAGCCCGGTAAGGACGGACAGGAGTTGCCCCGTGTGTCGGTGCTGCGCGGAGAGAAGTCGTTCCCGGTCATGCTGACCACGTTTACGTGCATTCACAAGGAGACGAAGGAGAAAATCAAGTATGATGAATACAAGAAGCTCTCCGACAAAGAGAAAGAAGAGTACAATGTCTATCCGAAGATGCAGGTATTCAGGGTATTCAATGTGGCCCAGACCAACCTGAAGGAGGCCCGTCCGGAGATGTGGGAAAAACTGGAGCAGGAGAACGGGCAGCCTAAAATCGGGAACGGCGAGCAGTTCAGTTTCGCTCCCGTCAATACGATGATAAAGGACAACCTCTGGATTTGCCCCATCAAGCCGATGCACCAGGACCACGCCTACTACTCGATCTCGAAGAACGAAATCGTCGTGCCCGAGAAGGAGCAGTTCAAGGACGGAGAATCGTTCTACGGGACGCTTTTCCACGAGATGACGCATTCGACAGGTGCGGAGGGTGTGCTTGACCGGCTTAAACCGACGACTTTCGGGTCGGCAGAGTATGCCAGGGAAGAACTGGTGGCCGAACTCGGCAGTGCGCTGGTCGCGCAACGTTACGGAATGACGAAGCATATCAAAGAGGACAGTTGCGCTTACCTGAAAAGCTGGCTCGACACGTTGAAAGAGTCGCCGCAGTTCATCAAAACAACGCTTCTCGACGTGAAAAGGGCGACTTCGCTGATTACGCAGAAGGTGGATAAGATTGCACTGGACTTGAAACAGGATGTTTCCGAACAGGAGCAACAAGAGAGCAAGGTATCTTCTCCGGAGAAGGTATTCTACGCCTCGGTAGCCTACCTCCAGTTCACCGACGACACGAGACGGCTTGACGAACTCAAGGAGAAAGGCGACTACAAGGGCCTGCTGACGCTTGCCAAGGAGTATTACGACGGTAACGGCATGGACGAGCAACAGACATACGCCTCTCCCCTCCGAAACCGTGGCGATGACCTTCTTATCGAGGATAAGGATTTCGCCGTGGTATATAACGGGAGCGTCGGAGGAACCTACGAGGTCATGCTGAAGTACACGGAGCAGGAAGTACGCGACCACATCAGGCGTTACGGCACGGGCAGAGCCAGCGACGATGTAAAAGCGGTGGCCAAAGATATGGTAGCGGAACAGTTCGCCGCCATGTCGGGGCAGAAAATCCCTGCGTTCGAGCTTCTGGGCGGTGAAGTCCTGTATATCGGGTACAACAGGGAAACCGACTCGTTCGATGTCGGACCAGTCACCAACGCCGGCATCATCGCGCAGCACATTTTCCCTTACGACCACAACGCCACGCTGGACGACAACCTGCAAAGGGTGAATGAGCGGCTGGGCGAAATGGAGGAATACCAAGTCGAAGAGGTACAAGAGGAGGATTACGGCGGGGGTATGCGTCGCTGACAATCATGCAAAAAGGAATGTGGGGCGAACTTCATGTAAAAGTCGCTCCACATTTTTTACAACCCGCATTATTGGTCTTGCAAATACTCTTTCCACTTCTCGCCGCCCGCTTGTCCGGCAGTATCAGAAATGATAGTCGATGACCCCGCCGATGTAAAGTGTCGTACCTGGCTCAAGGTCGCAGATTTCCCGCAGGAACTCATAGGACTGCTCGGCATACGATTGTACGCCTTCCTCGTCCGTATAGAACCAATAACTGGTACCCAGCGGGTCTTTCAGGTACTTTTCGAGTTGGTAAACGGGGCCAATCCAATCCTGTACCTTGTCGGGGGTGATGGCTTCCGCTCTCTTACGGATTTCAGAGACAAAATCCTCTTTCCACTTATCCGCACCTCCTTTGTAAAGGATTGTATCTTCGGAGGTCAACTCGAACATTCCTTTGGGTAGGATGTGGTTTACCAGATAGTCGATTTCCTCTTTCCGTACCTCGTCGTCCATCTCGGCGCAATAGTCGAAATGGCTGTTGTCCCCCTGCATGAGAGTGTCCTCGTTCAGGTAGTTTTCCTTTTCCACCCGTGTCTTGGTGATTTGAAAAATCGTGCTGTGCATAACTTTGAAATTTAATCGGTTAATTTTTTTCTTTCCCTTTCATCGAGCCTTTTCGGCTTCTTGTCGGGATTGATTTTACATGCAGGTTCAACAGCGGACAAAGGAGGAATAAGACAAGTAAACAGCCGGGAGACTGAGTGGAATACCCACCCCGCGGAGGACGAGTCAGGAGCAATGACATCCCATCTGCCCCTGCCCGGCCAAAGACGGGGGACTGAAAGTCAATCTTTGATTTGGGAAGGCTGCCGACAAGCTCGGAAAGCCGTTAGCACAGCGGTACTTGGCGACCGGACGGCCCGCTTTACCTTTGCATGGGAAAATTACACCGGCAAGGATGGCCGATGATGTGATACGGGAAGAACCGGAACGGGATGCTAAAAGAGGGATGAAAAACAGCCTGCGGTTAAAGAAAGAGTTCGCGGTTCCTTTACGTCTGGAAACAAAATCCCCCGAACCTACGTGACAAATTCGGGGGTGTCATTCAATCAATGAAATAGAGATTGACATTCTGGCAGTCATTGTTCGATTGCGACATTTGCAGAACCCCGTCCACGCAAGCGTGCCTACATAAACAACCGCTACATACTATCTTTTACATGATAGATTTATTCTCACTTTCTTTCAACTGCCTGATGGCTCGTCTGATGCTATATGCAACCGCTGTCTTGCTATTTCTGACTACAGAAAGAGCAGATGAAAGATTGGATGCGGTAATAAACCGCGTACCGTCTTTGGATTGTAAGAATCGCCCTTTGTCGAGAACGGACTGCCAGCGAGATTGTATGAACGAGTTTTCGAGAAGCGCATCGAAAAAGATAGCCACATGGCGGAGATTGTTCACCCGGATATGAAATCCTTCTTTACAGGAAAAGAGAGCTTCCATCTCATCGATGCGGAGCATAGAAACACAAAACAGATGATAAGTATTGGCACAAGACACAATACCTATCATCTGTTCTTGAGTGAAGTTGCAGTCAAAAGAAAGTGGCAGAACTTTTATCAAACCATCAGTGTGATGCACGATAGGTGTCGACAATGATTCCGACTTGTCATAGTGTTTTCGTAGTTCCATACACTTCTTGAAGGAGAAGTCTGATGCGGTAAAGAGAGGTTGAATGAGGTGGGTGCATTCGGTTAGTAGCCCCTTGACGATGTGGATGTTCATTTCGTGGCAGTTTCGACAAACTGCATTATTACAGTTGATATACCGATGACTGTTTATAAAGTCATCCACATAGCGGCTGTACCGCTTGCCATTCGTAATCACCTCTCGAAGATAAAGTTCTCTTGCTTCAGAGAGCAATGAAAAAAATTCTTTTGTTACATCTTGTTCAGTAGTAAAATGCTTTTGATGTTGTTTCCCTTCAAAAAAAGAGAAGTTCTTTTAATTTGTTTCTTCATATTGAATTACTTAATTATGAGTTATAAAATTGTTGAAGTAATCATTTGATAGGTCTTTGGAGTTTTCATTTCCATGTATCTGAATTTCAATGTTTTTTATTTATTGCTTTATTTACGATCTATACATATACTTACATTCACATTGTGATATCAAAGTGCCTGTCCTTTGAATGCGTCAGAGGTCAGGTTGGAAGTAAATACCATATAACGTATTTGTTGCTTGCTATTTGAGTCTTAACAATGAAAGGAGATAATTCTTTATTTTGGAGAACTTATCTTCTTTTTTTATTTTCAATATTAAGTTCTATACAATAAAAAATATGAGAATTTTAATAATAAGCATCTCTTCCAATCCCAAAATTCCTGCTCAATTTTTGGAATATATAGATTATTCATTCTTTATACAACCATTGAAATGAATCGTTTTTATCTTGATATAATGCAAAATGTTTTGGTATCTCAGGAACGTGCGATAGCAATGCGGAAGATTACCAATCATAGCATTCCGACCCACATAATTTGTGAATTTCTAATGAAGTTCGACCTAGGAAAATTAGTCCGAATATGTTCACTCCTATAGATGAATATTGGTTAATCTCTTTCTAAAAATTTATTGCTAAATGAAATCAAGTTACTTATGCAAATGTAGAACAACATAAAAAATCACAGATGAGTATAGTTGACAAAACTCTGTTTCAGAAATGTACATGACAGAAACGGTAGATGACGAATTAAAAAGCATCGCAATATTCCAAATGTTATTCATTTTACTGATTTATTTAAGTTTCGCAAGTTAAATATTCTTGAGATAATGGCATAAAAAAACGACATGGTTTCTTGCCTATTTGGCAGAAAATGAGTAATTTTAAGTACCACCCCAAAACATACTCATAACCATGTCGATAAGCAAAATTACCCCATTTCTCTCTGAAATCAAAACTTTTTTCAATAATTCTGATATGACAAGACACGGTTCTTTCATTTAAAGATACTTTGAATTTTCAATGTTTATGATTAATAGGCATTTAGCACCTGTTCACTCCTACATTCGAAATAACATTGACATTAATGTTGTATAGCGTCATTAATGTAAGTGTAATATAATCAGGTAATTAACAAACTATGTTAAGCTTAAATGAAAGAGCCGTGTATGACAAGAGCGATGAATACCCTTTCTTATATACTTTCTACAGTCAAGATGACTGAACGGGACACCATCACGGTCAGGAGTAAACCTAATAGTGTTTATCCGCTTCTGACGGTATTCCAGTGTCTTCTCCTGTTTCCTTGTTTCGGGATTAAGAATGTCTGGCGTAATCATCAATACGGGACTTTGTCCGACATGATCAAAGCCCGCAAGGATGTTTTCTACCGGTTCATGGACAATCCTCAGATCAGTTGGCGTAAAGCCATGTGGCATATAACGGTGCAACTTTGGAACCGCATACATATTCGTTCTGACCACAAGGCCGGGAATGTGTGTCTCATTCTTGACGATACCGACCATGAAAAGACCGGACGTACCATTGAGAAAATAGGCAGGGTACATTCCCATCTCGCCCACAAGAGTGTTCTCGGATTCAAATGTCTCTGTATGGGCATAACCGATGGAGTCTCCCAGCTTCTTCTTGACTTCAGTCTGCTGGGAGAGAAAGGCAAGAATGGAAACTACGGTATGAGTGTAAAGGAAATCGGTCGTCGTCATGTTACCAGGCATGACAGCCCGGTTCTCAGGGAGAGAGAAATGGAATATGACCAATCCAAGATAGCACTTTCCATGGAGATGATCCGACGTGCCATCAGGCATAAGGTCAAGTTCAACTATGTGCTGGCTGACAGTTGGTTTACATGCAAGGATATTGTCGCTTTCATCCACAGGCTCAAGACCGGATGTCATTGGCTGGGCATGATAAAAGTCGGTGAGAACAGTAAGACGAAATATCATACTAATTACGGGGACCTCACCGCACCTGCCATGGTCAAGAAAGGTAAGAAACTCGGTATAAAGAAATACAGTCGTAAACTCAAATGTCACTATATCGTATTTAATGCCGTTTTTGGAGGAGTGAAAGTCAGAATCTTCCTTGTCAGACGTACACAGCATGGGAAATGGAACGGGCTGCTCACTACGGATACAGATATGGATTTCTTCAAAGCGTGGGAAACATATTCCAGAAGATGGGGTCTGGAAGTGGTATTTGCGGACTGCAAGGGAAATCTCGGATTTGGTAAGTGTCAGAGCACAACCTTTGCCGCCCAGATAGCTGCCGCTACAATATGCTGCATCCAGTACAATATACTTTCTGTTGCAAAACGTTTCTGCGACTATGAGACCATCGGAGGTTTGTTTCGGGAAATAACAAGGGAAACTGTGCAACTTTCCGTTACCCAGCAAATATGGGGATTGATTCAGGAACTGGTGACGGCTATTGCTTCCGCATTCGGACTTTTGGATGAGGAAATATATGATATTGTGATTAACAGATCTGAGGATATGGCGCATATCGCTAAATTTTACACTTTGAAATCTGCGAGTTGAACTTGCGAAACTTAAACTGATTTATTATCAGTATTTTCTCAACCATTACTGCCTATTGTCTTTTAAAGAAGAAGCCTGCCATTGATGTAAAGTTTATCAATGACAGGCAACTTATACTATTTTGAATTAGATAGGATTCATGCTATTTTATTACATATGTAGCTACTACCGGGTAATGATCCGATTCTTCATTCGCCCAATAACAAACATTATATGCTTTCACAATAAAAGCGTCGTTGGGTGCATAAATCAACCAGTCGCAAGCATAAGTCGGACGTGGAGCAGGTGCCGTCCACGGTGCACCGTCACTTAAACAATTTACAGTGAAATATTTTTGGAAAGTAGCCATCGTAGCTGAACCGCGACGGGAATTCAAGTCTCCCGCTAAGATAATAGGCAACTCCAACGGTTCCACACAAGCAAGAATCTCGTCGACCTGTTTCAAACGGAGGGCATCTTCATATTTATGATCCAAGTGCGTCGTGGCAAAATAAAATTCCTTTCCTTCTTTCGTCACTTTTACATACCCGAACGAGCGAACATAATCATCTTTCCTCAATATATTCAGTTTAATACTTTTTTCCTCAGAAATTGGATATTTGGAAAGAATCACATTCCCATAATCTCCCCCCGAACGGATATCAAGCGCATGGGCAAAATAATAATATCGCATTCCGGTAAGTTCGGAAAGTTTTTTAGGAGTATCCCATGGATTAATTTTCGTATTCCGCTCTATCTCCTGAAGCGAAACGATATCCGGGTTTTCTTTTTTAATGACCTCTGCAATTTTATCAATCCCCATTTTACGACCACTATAAGTGTTGTAAGTCATTGCTTTTATTGTTATTTCTTTCGGGTGATCCACAGTGCTTTGCGCAACCACCGGACAGGAATATAAGTAACCTGCCAAAAATAAAGAAATACATAATCTCAATTTCATATTCCGCATAATTTATAAATATTACAGTTAGACATAATCAATATTCTTCTATCATTTCAAATGAAGGTGGAACAGAGGTTTCTGAACTCGCCCATTTTTTGTTCGGGAACTTTCCCATAACAAACTCCAACTCACCTCCATTGACCAAACATTCATGAGTAAACCATGATTTATTCCAATCCACACCATTTAATTTAGCAGATTGAATATACTTGTTCTCAGGCGAGTAATTATTGCAAGCAATCCGAAACACCTTTCCGTTTCCCAAATTTAGGTGCATTCTTTCGAATACAGGACTACCTATCGCATACATCGGTAATCCAGGAGTGACGGGATAAAAACCAAGCATTGAGAAAACGACAAATGCAGAAAGCCCACCACCGTCTTCATCTCCTGGAATTCCCATAACATCATTTCTGAACCACTGTTTCAACAATGCCCGGATACGTTTCTGTGTTCGCCAAGGCTTTCCTGCATAGTTATACAAATAAGGTATATGCAAAGAAGGCTCATTGGCCATGGAAAACTGTCCCACATTTCCTGTATGGTCTGGCAATTGTGCATAGAACCGGAATTTCGATTCGCCAAGCGGCGTATTATACATACGTTCCAATTCGTCAACAAAACTTTCCTTTCCGCCCATCAAGCCAATCAACCCTTGTATATCATGAGGAACATCCCACCTGTAAATCCAACCATTGTTTTCACCATAAGCTTCACGGGCTCCCTGCCCACCCCCTCTTGTGTAATCGAACGGTTCTACAAAAACGCCATTGCTATCTTTGGGATGGAAGAACTTAGTAGTACTGTTATAAATAGTTTTATAATTAAGACTCCTCTCCAAAAAATATTTGTGGTCTTCTTCTTTACCCAGTTGCTTAGCAATCTGGGAAAGACACCATTCGTCATAGACAGTACCCAAGGTGACTGCTACGGGTTGTCTCTTTTCCTTGTCATTTACCTCTTTTACCGTTTCTCTTTCATTGTTCCCTAATGCCGGGAAATAACCGTGATTCTTATAGAATCTATCCAATACTCCCACAGGTTGTGCCGACCATGGCGCAAGTGTTTTTTCTGTGATTGCTTTATAACAAGCAGTATAAGCTTTGTCTAAATCAAACCCTTTCAACCCTTTGTTATAGGCATCTATTACGGTAGCAACCCCATGATTGGAATTCATGCGTCTCGTATCACCCGTTATTTCCGGGAAAGTAGGCATCCAGAACTGTTCCATCTGTTCCGCCATACGAATGAATGATGAAATCATATCGGTTTCCATCTTAGGTTCTATAATAACTCGCAATGGATGAACCGCTCTGTACGTATCCCATATCCAATCGTCTGTATAGAATGGGATACCATAATCATTATGGACTTTTCCATCGAAGGCACTATAGTATTTCCCGTCTTCAGATATGCATATCATTCGTTCATACGTACGATACAAGGAAGTGTAAAAAACCGTCTTGTCTTGTTCACTACCTCCTGTCACGCTGATTTTGCCAAGTTTCTCATTCCAAATGCGTCGTCCTGCTTCCGACAGAACTTTCAGGTCATAGTTGTTTATTTCCCTTTCAAGATTCCTTTTTGCCTGTTCCACACTTATCAATGAGACTCCGTAGCGAAGATTCAAAGAGGGAGTGTCAAGGACATATTCAAGCACGATGGTAGAGGCACCGCTTATACCCCTGTCTGATGATGTGTATTGACCATTGGTAAGTACACCGCATTTCAAAGCAAGTTGTTCTGTTTCGAGATACAAATACACCTTTGTGTCTGACCCGGCAATACATTGATACCCATATACAGCCTGACCATTGGTGGCTAATTCTCCGTCCTCTGCATTTACAATGAGATACGACGGCGTATCATGAGAAAAAATGAACGAATATATTGCCGATTGGTGCGACGGTGCATATTCTACTTGAATATCATAATCATCCAAATATACACTATAGTAATATGGCTTAATGACCTCATGGTCGTAACTGAATGGAATGATCGGCTGTAGTTTACTTGTATCACCTTGAAATAGCGATAAATTAAAAGCCGATTTTTCCCTATGGTTGGTAACAAGAATTGGCAACCCTTTCATTTGATTACCTGTATAATCCTTTCTTTCCGGATACACCCTGAGCATACTGTTGGGTAAATGAATGGTTGGGAATGTAGGTACCAATAAATGGCTGATATTGCCAATATACGGATTTACATAATCAACGGGAGTCTTTTCACCCCGTTTAGCCCAAGCATGGTGTACGGGAATACCCAACAGTAGCGCAACAAATAATAGTACAACACCCCATCTATGATTCATAACAATATCTATTTATGATTTCAACTGTTTGATTTTTTATCCTGAAAACAATCTTTCTTACCTATTCTTTACTTATTCACATTCAATTTTACGTATCGCATGATTCCAATACTCTGCGACATATAGTACCCCATCCGGACCGAACTGGATACCTGCCGGATGATTGAATTGCGCTTGTTCCAATGTACCATCGGCTATTCCCGAAGTGCCCGTACCTGCATATCTGGTCATATATCCATCAGGAGTAATCTTTGCAATGCGATGTGCTTTGAATACCGCAACATATAGATTCCCATCTTGATCCAAATCCATTTGATATGGTTCATTCAGTTTGGCAGCAGAGCCTTTTCCTTCTGCCCAACCAGCCTCGCCATATTTTCCTACCCATATCTGGAAATCGGAGAAAGTCTGCGTGTCAAGGTCATATTTCCCCTTGAATATTACATGCTTTCTTTGCGAACTAACATATACTGTGGTACCATCTTTGCTGAACAACATACAATGCGATTCAATTTTTTTGTCTGAGCCTTTTGGATATGGCAGAATAACATTGGTAGTCAGCATTTTCTTCTGCTCCTCATCGTATACATAAATTTCTCCCGGATTGTGCTTAACTGAATAAATCTTACCATTTTTGGGATGTACAGCCACGTTTGTCATACCGGCATCAATATTTGAATTACTTTTATCCACCAAAGCGGTCATACCCTCTGCATTATAACCCGTACTCTCCCATGGGATAGATGCAATGTGAGATTCTCCTTTCCCATTATAGTCGTTAGCGATATAAAACTTGTCATAATTCAGGGAAAAAGACAAATCGCGCATTCTGTTCACCAAGCCTCCATCTGTCGATGAGCCTTTTAAAAATAGACTGACTTGGCCGTTTTTTACCATGGCGACATCCGGATCTTCATCTTGTATGATATATAAGGTACCTTCGTTATCGAACTTGATAGCCATCGGTTTCCATAAACGTGCTTCTTGCAGATTGCCATATTTCTTACCAGACTTGTCATCAATCTTGAAGCCAAAATAAGTACTTACTATAGGAGAAGTGGAATATTCGAACAAAGTACCATAAGTCATCTCTACTTCCTCTTCCCCTTTCTTCACATATACTTTGACTGCTCCAGAACCTGAATTCCTCGCCACTTCTGCCGTGGCGATGTTGCCAAACGCTCCGGTCACTTCTGCATCCACCCCATTCACCGTCACACGAACATTATTAAGATCCGTTCCGAAATGGGTTCCATATAAAGTCAGAATTGTGCCCTTTCCTCCGGTTGTCGGTGTGTACATCGTAACCCGAGGAACTGCATCGTTCGCACTGATTTCAGGTGTCACATCTTGTATGTTTTCTTCGCTGCATCCTACCATACACGACATCAGTAATGTAGTCGCAAGCACAAAGAATAGTTTGGGATATTGTATTATTTTTCTCATGATTTACAGTTTTTATCATTACTAATATAATTCACTATTCTGTCTCTATCTTGCGTATTGTATGGTTCCAATATTCTGCCACATACAACACTCCGTCTGGGCCAAACTGGATACCTGCCGGATGATTGAATTGCGCTTCGTTGAGAGGACCGTCCTTGAGTTCCGAAGTTCCATTTCCTGCATAGCAGGTCATTGTACCATCGGGAGTAATCTTCGCAATCCGGTTCGCATCGAATACAGCCACATACAGATTCCCTTCTTCATCCATATCCATCTGATATGGCCTGTTAAGTTTGGCTGCCGTACCTTGGCCTTCTTCCCAACCATGCTGATTATATTGTCCGACCCATATATGGATATTCGAGAATGTCCCGCTCGCTATGTCATAGTCTCCTTTATATATGACACTGCAATTCTGGGAACTGAAATATACAGTGGTTCCTGCCTTGTCGAATAACATGCAACGGGTTTTCACTCCGTTTACGGGATTTCCTTCCAGATTAGGAAGAATTGATCCTGTATCAACCATTTTACTTTCTATTGGATCATATTTGAATATTTTTGAGTCTTTCCCATAAATGGCGAACAGTTCACCGGTTATAGGATGTACAGCAACAGTAGTTACATAATATGTAATATTGCTTCTGTCCCAGAAAATGCTCAATTTATCCACATCATATTTAGCTGCGGATTCATCCCAAGGGATAGACACAATGTTCGAATTTCCGCTGGCATTGCCATCATTGGATATGTACATATAACCATTATCTTTTGAGAATGCGATGTTGAACATTTGTTGACATTTATCTGTCTTGTCCGCATCCAAGAATTGACTGACTGTTCCATCTTTCACCATGGCGATGTCCCTGTCCTCATCTTGGACTATATACAGCGAATTGTCCTTGTCGAAAGCAATTGATACCGGTTTCCATAAACGCGCCTCTTGTAGATCTCCATATTTCATGCCAGATTTGTTATCAATCTTAGCCCCGAAATAAGTACTTACAGTTGTTCCAAAATTATAAGTAAATTGTGTTTCATACACCAATTCTTCTTCTCCGATACGAACTTTCACCTGCCCAGTTCCGGATTTTTTTGCCACTTTCGCTTTTATGTAGTATCCGTCCACTTCAGTCACTTCGGCCTCCGTTCCGTTCACCGTCACCTTAACATTATTCACATCTTTACCAAATCCGGTCCCGTACAGGTTCAGTACAGTCCCTTTATTTCCTGATGTAGGATTATAGTTTCCGAGTGAGAAAGGAATACCTTCTTCAACTTCGTCATCACCGTCTTTGTCCGCCGGATTTTCGATTTCATCCTGCGGTTCTTCTATATCTTCTTCACAGCCTGCAAAACATAGAGGTACAAGCAATGAAATACATATCAAGATTAACTTACCATAATATTCTATTGTCTTCATAACATTTTTTTTAATCGTGAATAACAAATGATGCTACAACTGGGAAATGATCCGACTGGTAATAAGCATCGTAATATACATCATACGCCACTGGCAATAGCCCCTTGTCAGGGGTATAAAGGATGAAATCTATCGCTTTGGTGGGCACAGGCGGCTCTACGGTCAGACCGTAATTGTCATTCAGACATGCAATCTCAAACTTTTCACGTAAAATGTTCAAAGGTTCAGAGTCGGCATATGCGTTAAAATCCCCCGTCAATATGACAGGACCATTAATATTAGCTATCTTTTCAAGTATCGTGGACACTTGTTTGACACGGCTTTCTTCAATAAGAGACAAGTGGGTAACAGCAAAATGAAATTCCTTTTCGTTTTTCTTAACCTTTACTATTCCTATGGATCGTGGATATTTATCGTCCCCTATTTCATTAATTCTTGGCAAATCGTAACAAGCGCCTTCGCTTATTTCATATTTCGATAAAATGAGATTACCATAATCACCGCCTCCAGGATTATAACCAGTCTTTGCAAAATAAGCATAGCGCATTCCTGTTCTTTCCCTCAACAGGGATATGGCATCCGCCTTACCCAACTTGTCGCTGCCAGTTTCGAACTCCTGTATACCTATGATGTCCGGATTTACCTTTTTGATAACTGCGGCAATCGTATCCAGCCCCTTAGTTCCTGAATAGGCTTTTTGCCCACTATATATATTATATGTCATAACTTTCAGCGATACGCCTTTAGGGGTAGTGGTGCCTCCTACATTATTACTCGGGTCATCTGAGTCGCAAGCGTAAAACATGCAGCTCCCCACAATTAGAGCTAATAATAAATAAAGTTTACGTTTCATACAGTATTTCTTTCTATTTAAATAACTATTGATTATTACCTAATATATCATTTACTTTCACTTCCACTACCGGACTATAGTTAACGTAGGACTTGCCATTTACTGTTACTGTAGAAGCAATCCGCACATACACCCGATTCTTATTGGCCAATATTTTGTAATGATTTTCTACAAACTGAGTATCATTCATTAAATCCCAGATATAGGTACCGTTTTCCACCGACCCCAATGAAGATATGCCGGCAAGATTAGTGCTGTTTACATCTACTCCGGGTGAATAATTCCAAATGGCAGATACATCAGTTAATGTCAACGTCTCATTGGAAACCTTGACATCATAAACGAGTGACAGTTTATTGTCATCCAAGACAGAAACATCCAAATTTGCACGCGAAAAAGGTATGGTATATAAATCCACTTGTGTTTGTCCGTTAACTGTGACATAACCTTCACATACCCCTACGAAAGGACCATCTTTCGCTTGAATACGATAATCGCCATTGAAGACTTTGGTATGTTCAAATGTTCCATCCTGACGAGCACGGAAATCGACAGAAGCTGTAGCACCCGTATTTTGTTCATACAAACTAATCATCACACCGCTGCTTCCCGCTACTGGCATCGGGATTGGTTCATGGGTCTCTTTATCATAGATGGTACCATACACCCCTCCATTAGGTGCTTCATAATTATCTATCTCATTTTCGCATGCCGTTACGAGTCCAAAAAGTAATGCGATCAATCCTGTGTTCAATATTCTATTCATATCAGTTCTTTTGTATAAAGAGTTATTTTTTCATCAATTCTCATGCCCAGGATTTTGTACCATTAACGGATTGGTACTCAAATCTTCCGGACGGAATCCTGTATAATAGTTCTTTTCTGTGAACAGCCGTATCCGTTTGGCTGGTATACCTGTTTCAAAAGTATATTTTCCACTCTTTATGTTATAATAAGGACAAAGAGCTGTTCCTCGGAAATTCGTCAATCCTCCCTGTGAGACATCCAAATGTGACTTACGCCAACGTTTCAAGTCCCAATAACGATGACGTTCGAAAGCCAGTTCCACTTTCCGTTCGTGGCGCACCTTCTCCAAAGTCAACTCGGACGCAGTCAACAATTTAATGCCTGCCCGACCTCTAATCTCATTGATATCATTCAATGCTTCGTTCAAATGTTGGTTCAATTCCACACATGCTTCTGCACGATTTAGATAGATTTCTCCCAATCGAAAAACAACCCAAGGAGTCGAAGAACGTTTTGCATCGATGTTCGTATAATTTTCCATCGTCTCATCCAAAAATTTTCGTTGATAGAATCCGGTTTTGCTGGCATCTCCAACAGCCAAGCAGCCGCCATCTTTACCAGAAGTATTATAAACCGTCCCATTTATCGTGACCTTATTTTCCTTATCTGGTTGGGCAGTAGCTTCATATTTGGTTCCGATTCCATCTTCACCATCAATGACTCCTCTTATCCATTCTATGTTTCCTCCTCCTGTACCTTTATAGGGGGCACCAGGTAAATAAATAGAGCCAAACAGTCGGGGGTCCTTGTCCTTAAAGATATCATACGGTCTGTCATAACTGATATATTTTCCCGCTCCGTCTTTCAATTTCAGCTTACCGTCCGAACCATCCCTATACTCAAATTCTTCCACCAATTCCAATACAGGAGAAACACCACATCCCCATCCGTCTCCACGATAAGAGAAGGGAACATTCAACTTGTCCCACATATGCCCCTTATCTGCTTCCACATTATATTGTTTCTGAAAGATGTATTCACCGTTCTCTCCATTTACCGCTTTCGAAAACAGGTCATAAAAATTCTGTGCCAGCGCATCAGTATCCGAACTACTTGTTTTGTATAAGCGATATACTTGAGGAACCATATCATTCAATATTATCGACGAAGCCGTGTAGCACTCCGTAAAATAGCGTTCCGCTTCCGACTCCGAGATACGGACATATCCTTTTGAAACAGCCTCTCCGGTCAATGTCAAGACACCGGAATATTTGGCAATGGTTCCAGCGTACAATGCGGCACGAGACCATAGAGCTAATGCTGCTCCTCTGCTTGCTTGATATTTGGAATCACTGCTTCTCACTTCCGGTAAATCCATGTAAATTTTCTTGCATTCATCAATGATAAAGTCATAAACACTTTGTTCCGTATCACGTGCCTGATAAAGAGACGTGGGATCCGATGAATACTCCATCGGTACCGTTTGCAAAGGTACACCTCCATACCGCTTTACCAAACCAAAATATTGCATCGCACGTATGAAACGGGCTTCTGCAGAAAGTAAATTCTTTTCATCATCGCTCAAAACAGAAGTTACGGCAATATGCTGCAAGAAATTATTCATGATACGGATCTGTTTGTAACGCGTCGCCATATCATCATTAAAGATATATGTCCCATACGAGTAAGTTGCATCAGCCTTATCAAACGCACTTTCTTTCTGATAGCTCGCTGTAGCCTCATCCGAGAGTGTCGTTTGGTTGGTCAGATTATGCTTTGCTCCATACCAATCATCAAATTCGTCAGTTCTCAACCCCGAATCATACATATCAGCCAACACAGCAGTGATTGCTTTCGGATTCTGCCAAATCAAATCCGAAGTAATAATGCCACTTGTATCTTCACAATTCAAATAATCATCACATCCTGTCAGGCTAAGTATAACTACTCCACCCATCAATATATATTTCAAACGTTTCTTATTCATGGTTCTTATTAGTTTTAGAAGGTTACGTTTACACCAAAATTATAAGTTTTCATCTGTGGATAATAACGCATATAACTTGAGTTATTCTCAGGGTCTATATTCTTCATCAGCCCTTCACGATTAGTAAAGGTCAACAGGTTATTACAATTGACATAGAACCTCACCCGTTCAATGGAAGCTTTTCGAGTCAGAGATTTAGGTAACGTATAACCTACCTCCAACGTTTTCAGGCGAAGATAGCTTGCATCATGCAACGACCAAGAATTACTGGAACGATTATTGGCAACTCCGGCTACACGAGGTGCAGGCATATATCCAGGCACCCATTTACTATAAGGGTCGGTTGGGTCTTCTCGATGCCAACGGTCTGTCATGATAGCCAATCCATTTCCCAATCCTTGTTGAATGAACGGATCGAGTATATCACCACTGACAAAAATATCATGTCCTGCTGCCCCTTGAAAGAATATGTTCAAATCAAATCCTTTATATTCTCCACTCATATTCAATCCATAATACATACGAGGCGTATCACCGTGACCTAATGGCTGCGTATCCTTATCATCAATAATACCATCTGAGTTATAATCTTCGAACTTCAAATCACCTGGTAACAAAGTACGGTTTCCATCCCCATCCTGTATAGGCGAATTTAGGATTTCTTCAAAAGAAGTAAATTGACCGATAACTCTCTTTCCCCAACGTATACTTTTGTATCGCCCATTCGTGTTATTTCTCCAATTATCGTACATATTTGTCGAGGCAGCACGTTCCACATAATCATACTTAATGCGGGTCGTAGAAAAATTGGCAGATATGTCATACAAAAATTCACCAATCTTATTTTTATGACCTATTGCAATCTCAAATCCGGTGTTTATATCAGAATTCAAGTTTTCTTGAGGCATTGATTCACCAAAAACAGTAGGCAATGATTCGGAACGGGTAGCTGGCAACCCTGAACGATTGCGACGAAACCAATCGAATTCCATTGAAATCAAACCTCTATGATAAGATACTTCAAAACCGACATTCATGATTTTAGATTCGTACCAAGTCAACCAGGAATTAGCCATTCCCACAGTCGTCATTCCAGAAGTTACTCCACCACTTCCCATTATATAACTCCCATGAGAAGTATATCCGTCCAAATACTGAAATGCGTCAAAATCACCTTCGTCTCCAACCTTTGCATAAGAAGCCCGAATTTTCAGATTGTCCATATCCGGTAATAACTTCTTAAAGAAATCCTCTTCAGAGACACGCCATCCCAAAGAGACACCCGGAAAGAAACCCCATCGATTACCTCGCTGGAATTTGTATGTTCCGTCATAACGGAAATTGAATTCGACAAGATAACGGTTGCCATAATCATAATTCAAACGTCCTACCCAACCGGCATGTGCTGTTTTTTGTGTCTTACCAGAGGATTTTTGGTTACTGTCATTGCCATAATCTAAATCCGGTATCAAGCCAATGGCAAAGTCACGTGTTCCGGTTACCCAGTTTTTCTTGTCGTTGTACATTTCCCACACAAACGTCGCACCTATATTGTGTCGTTTTGCAAATGTATTGTTATAGTTCAACGAGAATTGATAAGTCGGTTTCTCATAATTCTCGAATTTCGATTCCAAATATGCCGTATTAATCTCTTTTTCCACATATTCCTCGTTTGCATAATCGTACGTGTACTCGGTCAAATCTCTGCGCCATGTCTTCCACTCCGTATTCGTGTAGTCATAAGCGACCAATGCTTTAGCAATTAACCCTTTTACCCATGGAAGTTTCCATGTCAACGCCAATGAGCCGTTGAACTCACGTCGTAAACGATCTTCATTACCGCTATACTCTGAATCTGATACATGCACTGGATTCGCCATATCGCCTACAGCCCCCCAATAATCGGGATTATCATTAGCATAAATGGAATAAGTCGGAATGGCCATCTGTGCTGAACGGAACAAATTATCGGCATCGTATGGTCGTTTACGGTTATCATAACGACCACTCAATCCCAATTCAACATTCAACCCTTTGGTAATTTCCACACTAAGATTGGAACGGACATTGTAGCGCTTATAATTCCAATCTTCAGAACGAAGAATGCCTCCCTGATCCATATATCCGACCGACATATAGTATTTCACTCTCTCTGTACCTCCTGTAACACTTAAGTTGTGGGAAGTCTGAGGAGCTGTACTACGCATGGTTTCTCCCCACCAGTCCGTACCCGCCGTGCCATTCCGGTAAGCCATCAATTGCTCTTGCGAATAAGCATTGGCCCCTCGCCACGGATCATTGTTATAGATAGCTTCATTGTATAACGAGGCATATTCATACGCATTCATCATTTTCGGGTAACGGGTTACTTGTTGAAGACCTACATAACCATTATATTCTATCTTTGCTTTTTGTTCCGTACCTTTCTTGGTGGTTACCAACAATACGCCGTTAGACCCCTTAAAACCATAAACGGCTGCAGCAGCATCTTTTAGGATAGAAATGGATTCGATATCATTCGGATCGAGTTGTGTGTAATCACGTTCTACCCCATCCACTATGACTAACATACTTCCATATCCACGGATATCAACCGATGCAGCATCATCCCCCGGACTTCCGCTACGTTGTACGGCACGTAAACCAGGTAGACGTCCTGCAAGCATATTTGTCACACTAGGAGCCTTTACTTCCATTAATTTTTGTGAATTTATGGCTGCTACGGAACCTGTGACAGATGCCTTTTTCTGAATGCCATAACCTACGACCACTACTTCGTCAAGCATCTCCGTATCTTCCATTAAAGTTACTTTCAGACTTGATTGACCGTTTACCTTTACTTCAGTAGTCTTATATCCTATATACGAAACCTGTAACACACCATCAACAGGAACAGACAATATAAAATTACCATCCACATCGGTAATCGTTCCGACTCCATTTACTCCTTTCAGCAACACGGATGCCCCGATTATGGGTTCACCGGCAGGATCCAATACCATACCCTTCACCGAAATATTCCGAACCGTCTGTTCAACTCCCGGAATCAAACAATTCTCGGCAAACGCCATAGAAGATGTGTCTAAGAAAGCACCTGTCATAACAACAGGAACTGCCATTTTTTTCAAGTAACCGGTCAATAACCGTCTCAAAACCGCCATGTTCATTTTACTACCATGTTTCATAGATTAAATTTATTAATTATTTTAAAGCTTAGAATCAATGTTGTCATCACATACAGCAACTGCGACTTGAGAATCAGCACAGCCATAATAAAGATACAATTTGTTTTTCAAGTAAGCCAATCCTTCAATGAAGACCGTACCATCTTTATATTGACCACTCTTCTCAAAAGCAGCTTCAGGAACAAAGAACGGTTTATCCAACCTGTCCAATACTTTGTAGGGATCATTTGCATCAAACAAGAACTGTCCGGCGCAATATGCACCTTCAGGAAAGTCCGGATCCCAATCCGTCTCATCCCCGTTTTTCCCATTATAAAGCAGTACAATTCCATTCACCGTTTTAATGGCAGGAGGTCCACATTCTGTCAATCTACTATCAAAGTATCCAGCACGAGGTACGGCTATTTTCCGAAGTTCATTGTTTTCATCCAGTACAGGTTCCCAGTCTATCAGATTGTCAGAAGTCGCAGCATATACAGCTTTTTCCCCCCAATACATAAAATACTTGCCATTAATCTTCTCAATGACTAGTTTCCCATCTTTTACTCCTGTCACAATAGAAGCTGACTTACTCGCCAAATCGGCAAAACGCCCATTATAGGCTTTCGCAAAAGCTAATCCGTGCTTAGTCCATTTCTTCAAGTCTTTCGAAACCGCCACAGCTAATCGGGGAATATTACGATTCCATGCCGTATAAAGCATTACATACGTTCCGTCTTCCGTCATTGCTACACGAGGGTCTTCACATCCCCCTTCCCATTCTATATCTTTATATGTATCTTCGGCAGGGAACAACACTGGCAGGTCGTCTCTTGTCATTGTTATTCCATCTAAACTTTCCGCATAACCGATGCGGGATGTTCTTTTCCCAATACCTTGGGCGGAATTGTCCTCTGCCCGGTAAAGCACTATGATTTTACCATCCTTTACCGTCGCTGCCGGATTGAATGTGTCACTTTCTTCCCATTTCACTAATTGTTTGCGCATCGGGCATTGAAAAGTCGTCATACGTGGAGAGATGACAGGATTAACACCTTTTGGACGAACAAATGGTCCTAGCACCCATTGCTTGTCAGTCTGCTCTTTCTGTCCTGTAGCCGTTTGCTTTTGACCGGAACATCCGGCAAATGCCATCATGCAAAACAGATAAATTGCTAATTTAAATTTTCCCATACTCTTGTACTTTAAATTTGTTATAAATTCATGTTTTGTAAGCAAAGTTACATTGGTGGTTCAACAATAGAGTACACTATATTCTCAAAAAGGTCCACAGGTATTAAGATAGTATGTTCCCTTTTGTACTCTCATTTATCATTTTCCGACTTTGCCAATGCATCCCCGCATCTGAAAAATAAATAATAGAAGTTCTCGAACAGGCAGATTCTTCAACTACGCTCCCTTAGACAGGGGGTTGTTGCCACACCGTATGTTACCGTTCCACATTTTGAATAACTCTTTTTTGTATTGTGACACTCGGGGTGTCGTAATACAAAAAAACAATGAAAAAGGAAAGAACGAATAGGGAGGAAGAAAGAGCGAAACAGGACTCTTGGCAGAAAAAGTGATATCCTTATGCTTTTTTCTCTTATTTCTGATGAATCCCAAAAGTAATGAAGTCAGGGTCGTTTAACAATAGAGTACACTATATTCTCAAAAAAGTCCATGAGTATTAAATAGTATATTCCTCTTTTTGTGCTCTCATTTATCATGCTTATCTTTGCATCATGTTTCTACGAAAGCACATATATTCCACTGGCATCTGCTTCTTTTTTGTATGCCTAATGCCTTTTTTACTGCATTCGCAAAATGTAGTAACGCAATTGTCTAATGCCGATGGATTATCAAATAATTCTGTGAATTGTTTTTTAGAAGACTCGGAGCATGCGCTTTGGATTGGAACTTGGGAAGGGTTGAATGTCTATAACGGTCGTAACTTTAAAAACTATTCTTATAATAAAAAGGATATCGGCAGTATCAGCAATAATGTTATTTGGCAAATTATCGAGCAAAACGATTCTATTATGTGGGTCTCCACCGATTATGGCATCAACCAGTGGAAACGATCTACCCAAAAATTTACACCTTATTTTTTGGGGACGGAAGGTCATGCTCCTAAACAAGACAGAGCGTACCAGATCGGTATAACTTCCCAGAAAAATATTATTTGCTATGTAAAAGAACGTGGGTTGTTCTATTTCGACGAACAGCAGCAAGAATTCATTCGTTTGAAAAATAAACTTCCAAACAATATCAAGAAATTCGTTATTGATAACGAAAATCGTCTCGTATTTCTTACAGAAGAAGGAAAACTTTATCTTTACTTTTTTGCTTTTGACAAAAATAAGCCTCTACTTTCTTTCATTAAAATGATTGAACATCCGGAAGCCATCTCAACCATTTATCTGACGGATGAATCTTTTATTGCAGATAGCAAACGTTCTATCACCCTATTTTCCAACTATATTCCGCAACGCACTATAAATCTTCCTAGAGAAAAAAACGTGTCGCAAATCATCCAACAAAAGAATTTGCTATATATTAGCTTTATCGAAGGTGAATGTATGAAATATAATTTAGAGGATGGAAGTGAAGAAAAACTTTCAAATCTGCCAGAAAAAATATCAATCTTTACTATTTATAACAGTTCACAAGACGTCCTTTGGATAGGAACCGATGGACAGGGCATACTAAAAGTATATGAATATAAATCTCCATTTCACACAATAAAGACAAACTATCCTACGAGATGCTTTTGCGAAGAAGATAACGGTAACATACTTGCCGGGACAAAGGGTGAAGGAATTTTATTGATTGATAAGCAAAATGGAAAAGCAGAATCGTACTTGACAATCGCAGATGGATTAATATCCAATTCTGTATATGCTATGCGTAAGAATATGTCAGGTGACATATTCATAGGTACTGAAGGAGAAGGAATCAACTACATGATGCGTAACGATAAAAGAATAAAAAAGTTGAATATTCCACCGAAATTCCCTTCATTTAAAGCCATTTACAGTATATTGTTTACGCATAATGATTCACTTCTGTGGTTGGGAACCTCCGGATTTGGTCTAATTAAACTACACCTTTGTAGAGAAGGGCAAGAGTATAAAGTAACTGACATAAAACAATATAAATCACCTGGTTCCGCTTCGCCCAGCCATAATATCATTTATTCCGTTATGACAGGATATGATAATAATACGCTCTGGATAGGAACACGCGGCGGAGGAATTAATAGGCTTAATATCTCTACTGAGCAGTTTGAAGAACTCAGTGATATAAATGCTGACCTTTCTTTAACTAATAATGACATCCTTTATATAGCTAAGGGTGATTCTGCTAGTATTTGGATAGGTACCAGTTATGGCCTTAATAGGCTATTATTGACAAACGGTTCTACATCCCTTACAGAATATACCGACAACAACGGATTACTCAATAATACCATTCATGGCATTATAGAAAGCAATAATCAACATATTTGGTTCAGTACTAATAATGGCCTGTCTGCTATAGATTTGACTTTAGGAGAAATAACAAACTATTCATATAAAAATGGATTACAAAATGATGAATTTTCTGATGGAGCGATTTTTAAGGATAAAGCAGGATGGTTGTATTTTGGAGGAGTCAGTGGGCTGAACTATTTTGATGAGAATAAAATACGTTTACGGGATCATATTGCTACTCTAAGTTTGAATAGCTTAAAAATTAATAATACCAGTCAGAACATTTATAAGCGGATTCATAATCATACGCTTCGGCTTGACTATGACGAACCTTATATTACATTAGGGTTTACAGCGCATGACTTTATCAACAACGAGAACTGCGAATTCAGTTATCGGATTATTGACTTCGCCGATGAATGGATTTACAATGAGAATAATCCCAATATCGTCATCACCAAACTACCTCCGGGAAAATATAAATTGGAAGTAAAATGTACTAATGGTGACCGTGTATGGAGCAATCAGATCTACTCTCTTCATCTGGATGTCGCCTATCCCTGGTGGCTAAGTACTACTGCCTTTATTATCTATTTTATTTTAATTGCTATTGCTATTTATATAACACAGTCTGTCATCAAGAATCGTATCCGACTGAATCGCCAGATTTTACTAGAACATATTGAAAAGCAAAATCAACAACGTATTCATGAATCGAAGTTGAACTTCTTTACGAACGTGGCACATGAGTTCTTCACTCCGCTAACACTGATATATGGTCCGGCACAGCATCTGCTGGAAAAAGCAGACCTTGACAGTTATACGAAAAGGTATATCTACATCATCAAGAACAATGCCGACCGGATGCAGAAACTCATCAACGAACTAATGGAGTTTCGGAAAGCAGAATCGGGACATACGTCTATTTATGCAGAAAAAATAGACATCCAACTTCTTGTTGATTATGTATCAGACAACTATACTGAGATTGCAGAAGAGAATAAAATAGACTTTAGTTTCAAAAGTAAAGAGGTGCAGTCTTTTACCACAGACAGGAATGCTCTGGAAAAAATTATATTCAATTTGTTATCTAATGCATTCAAATATACACCGTCTGGAGGATATATCTGTGCTGAAATTAGGCAGAATGCCACTACTGGAACATTACATTTCCGTATACGCAATTCTGGTAAAGGGTTGACTAAAAAGCAAATGAGTGAAATATTCAGCCGCTTTAAGATTTTCGAGAGCAGTAACCTAAAATATGCTGGGAGTACCGGAATTGGTCTGAACCTAACCAAAAGCCTGACAGAATTGTTAGGTGGAGAAATCACTATAGAAAGTACATTGGGAGAATATGTGGAATTTAATGTATTTTTGCCTCCTATGTATGTGGATTCTGAAAGAGAAAGTTTGCCTACAAAAGAAACGGAGAACAATGAAATGCTCTTTATTCCTAAGCAAAAAGGAACTACCATACTGATCGTGGAAGACGAAAAGAATATCCGGGAACTGTTGAAAGATATTCTGCTGCCTTACTATCAGGTTTGTGAAGCAGCCGATGGAGAAGAGGCACTGAAAGAAGTAGAACAAAAGCAACCGGATATCATTATCAGTGATGTGTTAATGCCTAAATTAGATGGTATTACGCTAACAAATGTATTAAAATCTAATGAACGGACAGCACATATTCCGATTATCCATATTTCTGCCAAGAACTCTATTGAAGACCAAATTAATGCCTATAATCATGGAACAGATTTGTATATCCCTAAACCTTTTCATCCAAGACATGTATTGAGTGCGGTAGAGAATATTATTAATAAATACTCTCTGATGAAAGAGTATTTCAAGTCCGATCGCTCCTCTCTTATTGTAAGAGAGGGAATCACCATGTACAAAGAGGATGAATTATTGCTGAACAAGATTATCAAATTCATAGAAGATAATATTGACGATGAATCCATGAATCCGGATTCTCTTGCAGACTTTATAGGAATGAGTAAAGCTGGATTGTACCGCAAACTTAAAGAATTGACAGAAAAAACACCAAGTGAGTTTGTTCGTACCGTTCGTCTGAAATATGCAGCTAACCTGCTAAGAACAACTAAACTCACTGTCACCGAAATTATGTATAAATCTGGTTTCTCGTACAAGTCTTATTTTTACCGGGAATTTGCGAAATTGTACAATACATCTCCCCAAAAATACAGAAGTGAACAAACAGAAGAAAAAAACTAAATAGCCATTTAACAATAAAAAACAATGAGAACACTTTTAATTGTATTGGTACTTTGTAGTATGTCAATACTGAATGCGCAGCAATTGAACGTAGCCACCTACAACGTACGAAACAGTAATTCTAACGATGACAAAGAAGGAAATGGCTGGGAACAGCGATGTCCGGTACTTACCCAGTTAATCATCTTCCATGACTTCGATATTTTTGGAGCACAAGAAGTGAAACATAATCAATTGGAAGACATGCTCAACGCTCTGTCTACGTACAACTACATAGGTGTAGGAAGAGATGACGGAAAGACAAAAGGAGAATATGCTCCTATTTTCTACAGGAAAGATAGGTTCAAGCTACTCAGATCCGGTAACTTCTGGTTGTCGGAAAACACTATAAAACCAAATAAAGGATGGGATGCTGCTTATATTCGTATCTGCACATGGGGAGAATTCAAAGACAAAACTGGAAAGTTCAAATTTTGGTTCTTTAATCTGCATATGGATCATATCGGAGTGGTAGCTCGCCGAGAAAGTGCTAAACTGATTATTGCTAAAATTAAGGAAATGTGCGCTAAAGATCCCGTTATACTGACAGGTGATTTCAATGTAGACCAAACCAGTGAAAGTTATCAGGTTCTTCATGAATCCGGGATATTATCAGATTCTTACAAGGTAGCTCAAATGAGATATGCGACTAATGGGACATGTACAGGCTGGAATTCGAACGCATATACTCCAAATCGCATCGATCATATTTTCGTAACCCCTAATTTTATTGTAGAAAAATACGGTGTATTAACAGATACTTATCGTACTAAGGACGAAACTACTGGAAAATATGAATCTCATATACCTTCGGATCATTTTCCGGTAAAAGTAGTTTTGAAATTTCAGGAAAAATACTAATTAGAAAATTGTGAATGTCAGAGATTGTTCCCTCCTCTGACATTCACGATATTTCTCTAAAGTTTAAGATTGTACTCCGTAGTTACCATATATACTCAAGATGCTAGATATATCTGCACAATAAACGGGAAACACATGACTAACTGTACTTCCCTTTGTTTCAGTGTTATAGTTTGCTTCAGGTTGACTCTTTAATTGTCTTATCCCTGTTCTTGGTTGACAGTTTCTTTATTAAACTCTGATTTCGATTTACCTTCTTTCGTCTTAAGTCTAAAAGAAGTTTACCTATTTTACTTCTTCTTAAAATATTTAGGGATATTCCGTAAATGTTCCTCTTTCTAATAAATCAAGAGAAAAGTTTTACTTTACGTGAGCTTTTCTCTTGATTTTTTTTCGTTCAACCTCCCCAGTTTTCTGTCTTTCATGAAATATTATTTACATATTATTATTTTTTCCTTTCCACCCATGCATTATGTACATGTCTTTTTTAGGGGAAGTTAAAACCTCTCCTCTTTTCTTGTTATTTTAGTCTGATTATGCAGCTGTTCTTTTTTTCTTTTGACCTTTTCTATCATACATACCGCATTGGCTGTATGTATCCCAAAGAAAATCCAA
>OBJF01001027.1_pt1 | contig 27449 bp, 28 predicted proteins | sample 1519091 | NCBI WGS metagenome assembly OBJF01 (sample SAMEA2452124, study PRJEB22498) | human gut metagenome | biome: human feces; feature: human gut; material: feces | place: Australia | collected 2012
CCGGCATCGGCTGGGCCTGCGGAGTAGAGCGGCTGGCCATGCTGCTTGACGAAGAACCGGCGGTTGAAAGACCGGTAGCGGTGATTCCGGTCGGTGAGGAAGCCGAAGACAAAGCGCTGGAGATTGCCCACCGGCTGCGTCTGGCCGGGCTGAAAACCGAGCAGGCGTACGGCGGCAACCTGAAAAAGCGGATGATCAGAGCCGACAAGGCCAATGCCCGCAAAGCCGTGATTATCGGATCCGAGGAACTGGCAAGAAACGAAGTGACGGTCAAGGATCTGGACAGCGGCGAACAGAAAAACGTTGCGTTGGATCAATTAATCGAGGAAGTGAAATAAATGAGTTTTGCCGAAAATTTAGCAAACGTTGTCAACCGTTACGACGAGATTTCGTCGCTTTTGTCGTCGCCGGACGTAACGCCGGAAAACCTGGTGAAGATGAACAAAGAACTGGCCGAACTGGGGCCGGTGGTTGAAGCCGTAAACCATTACCGCAAAGCGGAAAAAGACCTGAACGATGCCAAGGCAATGATGGAAGACGCCGGTATGGACAGGGAAATGCGGGAAATGGCGGAAGCCGAATATTACGAGCTGAAGGAAAAGCTGCCGGAACTGGAAAAGGAAATTAAAATCCTGCTGCTGCCGAAAGACGAGGAAGACGAGAAAAACGCCATTCTGGAAGTGCGCGCCGGTACCGGCGGCGACGAGGCCGCTCTGTTTGCCGCGGTTTTGTTCGAGATGTACCAGCGTTATGCGCAGAAACAGGGGTGGCGTTTTGAAATTCTTGATGCCGACGAAAACGGTTTGGGCGGTTATAAGGAGGCTTCGGCCAAAATTACCGGCAAGGACGTTTTTTCCAAACTGAAGTTTGAATCGGGAGCGCACCGCGTGCAGCGCGTTCCGGTTACCGAATCGCAGGGACGGGTGCATACGTCCGCGGCGACGGTGGCGGTGCTGCCGGAAATTGAGGAAGTGGACATGTACATCAACCCGGCCGATCTTAAAATCGACGTGTACCGCGCGTCGGGTGCCGGCGGCCAGCACGTTAACCGAACCGAATCGGCGGTGCGGATTACTCATATTCCGACCGGTATCGTGGTGCAGTGCCAGGATGACCGTTCACAGTTCAAAAACAAGGAAAAGGCGATGAATCACCTGCGCGCCAAGCTTTATGACCAGCAGAAATCGGCCATTGACGCCGAATATTCGGAACGGCGCAAACTGCAGGTCGGCAGCGGCGACCGTTCGGAGCGCATCCGCACCTACAATTATCCGCAGGGACGGGTGACCGACCACCGCATCAACCTCACCCTGTACAAGCTGGACGATATTGTTTCCGGCGACGCGCTGGGAGAAATCATCGACGCTCTGATTGCCGAAGACCAGGCGCGGCGGCTGAGCGAACTGGAATAAGAATCTGCGGAAACGTTACTGTTTTTTTAAGAAAATGGCGTTATTGTATTTGGAAACGGAGAAAATAAAATGAAAAAAATTGCAGTTATCGGCGTGACCGAAAGCGTCGGAAGAGAGATTTTAGCTTTTTTGGCAGACGGCGGTTACCGGCCGTCGGACACGGCGGCTTTGGAAACCAAGGTGCCGCTCGGTACTCAGGTGTCTTTCGGCGAGGAAGAAGACATTGACGTCGGCAATTTGGAAGATTTTGACTTTGCCGAGGCGGAAATTGCAATTTTTGCCGCATCGGAGGAAATTTCCCGCCGTTATGCCGCCAAGGCGGCGGCCAAAGGCTGTAAAGTAATTGATTGCAGCGGCGCCTTTTTTGCCGATGCGGAAGTGCCGATGATCGTGGCCGGAGTTAACGATGACAGATTGTCGGCGGCGGCCAAAAATATCGTCGGCGTACCGTCAGCTGCGGTGGCTCAGATTCTTCTGCCGCTGAAGGCTGCGGACCAGGCGTACGGAATCAAACGGCTGATCGTTTCCACCTATACTTCGACTTCGGTTTACGGCAAAGAGGGGATGGACGAATTGTTTAACCAGACCCGGAAAATCTTTATGAACGAAAGCCTGGCGGACAACCAGAAGGTTTTTGAAAAGCAGATTGCCTTTAACGTTATTCCGCAGGTGGAAGAGTTTATCGGCGAAGAAACCAGACTGGAGTGGCAGATCAATGCCGAAACCAAAAAGGTTTTGGGACGCGACGTGAAGGTACATGCCAACTGTGCCTTTATTCCCGCCTTTATCGGCAATGCCGTTTATGTCAATGCGGAATGCGAAAAGGAAGTTGACGTTGACGAAGTGCGGAAGCTGATGAAACAGACGGAAGGCGTGATCGTGTTTGACAAGAACGTCAAGGGCGGTTACGTGACCTTAAACGACGTGCAGGGCGAAATTGAGGTTTACGTCAGCCGGCTGCGGCAGGACGCTTCGGTCGAAAACGGCTTCAGCTTCTGGTCGGCGGCGGACAACCTGCGTTTCGGGGTGGCCGGCAACGCTTATAAAATCATGCGGAAATGGCTGGGGATGAGTTAGGTTCCGGCCGGTAAATTTCAGACGGGAGGCAAAAATGAAAAATTGGCGTTTGTGGGGATGTTTGCTGTTGTGGTGTTTTGCGCTTGCGGGCTGGTGCGCGGCCGACGCGGCTTATGCAGCGGAAAAAAAATCTCCGACTGTCGAAAACGCCGATTTTGCCTCCCTGACAAAAGAACTGAACGGCATTGAAGAGGTTTTAAAATCGGGAAAGGTTGACAATGCGGCCATCAGCCGGTATGTGTCGTTTCTGGGAGACCTTCGTTCCCGTCTGCTGGAAACGCAAAACCGGCTCAATTCCGGCCTGAAAAGCATCAACCGGCGGATAGAGTCATTGGGTGAGGCGCCGAAAGAAGGCGAGGAAGAGCTGCCGGTTATTGCCGAAAAAAGAAAAGAATACAATGAAGAGGCGGTGTTTCAAAAAGGGCGGATCGCCGAAAACGATCTGCTGATCAACCGGGTGGACGAGCTGACGGCGCTGATCGTTATTGTCCGCAACAAGGTTTTGTTCGGCAATTTGTTCGTCTATCAGGATCCGATGATTTATCCCAGCAACCTGCTGAAGGCGACCGGGCAGTTTCTGGATTTTTGCTTTAATATAATCAAGTCGCCGGTCGATTGGTACCGGGATCTGACTACGGAACAGAAAAACACCGTGGATTCAAACGTCTTTACCGTGATTCTGGCAATCGGCGCGACGCTTGCTGTCGGTTATATGCTGCGGCGGCTGATTATCCGCCACCTCGGCTATAAGCAGAATCTGACTGCGCCGCCGCCGTATTTTACCAAAGTGATGGCCGCCTTTTTCGTGGCGTGCGCATACGGGGTTATTCCGGCAGTGCTGCTCGGCAGTTTTCTGGTCTGGGTTATTCATACCAAAATTCTGACTATCGGCTTTTTCGGCATTGCCCTTTCCAGCGCGTTGTATTACGTGCTTTACATTTTTCTGGCCAATGCGGTGGTGCGCGTGGTTTTTGCCCCTTATAACGGCATGTGGCGGCTGGTCAACATGGACGATGCCAAGGCCAAAAGGCTGGCGGCGGCTTTTTATTTCAGTTTTTTCGTGGTTGGTGTCAGCAGTATGCTGCTGCATATTGCCGGCGAGGCAAACTATACGGTTGAGCTGATTTACTATCTGTCTTTGATCAACAGCGCCGTCAAGGCTTTTTGCGTGGTATTGGTGGTCAAGCGCTTTTTCTGGGAAGAAGACGCGGTTTGCGAACTGACGGAAGAGGGGGCTGACGACGAAGATTTCGTCGATGCCAAAACCCGGACGGCGTTTCGAGTTATTTTTCTCACTTCCGTTTTGGCGGCGGCGGTTGTCGGCATTTCCGTATTCGGCTATCCGCGGCTTTCCGAATTTATTATCAACCGTTTTCTGCTTTCGATGCTGGTCATCGGCGTGTTTGTCATTCTCAGAAAGTCGGTATTCGAGTTGCTGAAGCGTATTTTGCTGTTCAACTTCTGGGTAAAAAAACTGCGGGTGCGCCGGCAGCTGATAGAAAAACTCGATTTTTGGCTCGGCGTGGTCGTCAATCCGGTTTTCGGCATATTGACGGTTCTGGCGCTGCTTTCGCTGTGGGGCGTGTCGACGGATCTGCTGCTGCAAAGCATTTGGAAAATTCTGTTCGGTTTTAAGGTCGGCGGGGTTGAAATTTCGCTGCTTTCGATTTTGCTCGGCATCGGCGTCTTTTTCGCCTGTCTCAGTCTGATCAAAATTTTGCGCCGGAAGCTGTTTGACAACATTTTGTCGCATGTGGAAATGGACGACGGCATCCGTCATTCGCTGGCATCGGGTTTCGGTTTTGTCGGTTTCGTGCTGGCGACGTTTCTGGCGATTGCGGTGATGGGCGGGGATTTAAGCAACGTTGCCCTGGTTGCCGGTGCTCTTTCCGTCGGTATCGGTCTTGGTTTGCAAAACATCGTTAACAACTTTGTTTCCGGCATTATTCTTTTGTTTGAACGGCCGGTTAAGGTCGGCGACTGGGTTATCATCAACGGTGAGGAAGGGCGGATCAAGCAGATCAACATCCGTTCGACCGAGGTGGAGACGTTCAAAAAATCAAGCGTCATTATTCCCAACGCAACGCTGCTTTCAACCTCAGTTACCAACCTGACCCACAGCAACAACTGGTCGCGGCAGTCGGTGACGGTCGGAGTGGCTTACGGTACCGATCCGAAAAAAGTGAGCGACATTTTGCTTGAATGCGCGAAAGCCAACAAGAAAGTTCTCAAAAATCCGGCGCCTTACGTTTTGTTCCAGAATTTCGGCGCCAGCAGCCTTGATTTTGAACTGCGCTGCTATACCAGCGATATTTGGAGCGGGTGGTCGATCCCGAGCGAACTGCGTTTTGAAATAGACCGCCGCTTCCGCGAGGAAGGAATCGAGATTCCGTTTAATCAGCTGGTTGTTCACCGCGGCGGAGAAATCAGCGAAGAGGCGCAAACCCAATTCTATGCCCGTCGCAGCGGCGCGATGAAAAAAGAGGCGGCGGCAGGGAAAGAAAAGGAAGAACGGCCGGCAGAGAAAGGCAATGCGAAAGAAGGCCGTCCGGCAGAAAAAAAGGATGGAAAAAATGCGAATTAGCGATTTAAAGGGCAAAAAAATTGCCGTATGGGGGCTGGGAACCGAAGGTGTTCAGGCGGTGCGTTATCTGACGGCAAAGGAAATAACCGACAAAATCGTCCTTTTTAACGATACGGAAGCGGAAAAGCCGGAATGCTGCCGGCCGTTTGAGTTAATTTGCGGAGAAAAAATTGCCGCTTCTCTCAATCGGGCGGAAGTGATCATTCGTTCGCCCGGAGTGAGCATTTACCGGGAAGAACTGGCGGAAGCCAGACGGCGCGGGATCGTCGTCACTTCGGTAACCGATCTGTGCTTAAACGAGTTTTTGTCCCGGCCGGGCTGCCGGGTAATCGGCGTCAGCGGGTCCAAGGGCAAAAGCACCAGCGTGAGCGTGCTGGCTTATATCTTGCGCGAAACCGGACACAAGGCTGCCCTGGGCGGCAATATCGGCCGGCCGATGATTGAGCTTTTGGACGACGATTACGAATTTGTGGTTGAAGAGTTTTCCAGCTATCAGGCTTCGGATCTGACGGTTTCGCCGCAGATTGCCATGTTCACCAATTTGTATTACGTACATACGGACTGGCACCGCGGACATGAAAACTATTGCCGTGACAAGATACATCTGATTGCCAACCAGAAACCGGGCGACGTTTATTTTGCCAACCGTCGCAATCCGCAGCTGGTCGAATATACGCGGCCTTATGCCGAAAACTGCCGCTGGTACAATGAGGCGGAAGTTTTTCATGCCGAAGACGGCGTTTTGTACCGGGGAAAGGAAAAACTGGCGGATATCAGGGAACTGAAGCTGAGCGGAAAGCATAACATGGACAATCTGGCCGGCGTATTTTCGGTGCTTGAATATCTGGGAATTGACGTCAGACGGGCGGCGGAGATTTTGAAAGATTTTGAGCCGCTGCCGCACCGTTTGCAAAAAGTGGCGGAAAAAGAAGGCGTCGTTTTCATCAACGACAGCATTTCCACCGCGCCGGAAGCGGCCATCGGCGCCATGGGCAGTTTTAACGGCAATCTGATTCTGATTTCCGGCGGGCAGGACAACGAGCAGGATTATCGTGACTATGCGGAAACGGTAGAAAACAGCGAGCGGGTAAAAGCGGTAATCACTCTGTATCAGACCGGTCCGAAAATTGCCGGCGTTTTGCGGGAGTTTGTCCGCCGGCCGGGATTTGAAAACATTGAGGCCAAAACGCTGGAAGAAGCGGTACAAACGGCTTTTGACAAGTTGAAAAGCCTTGGCGGCGGAACGGTTTTGTTTTCGCCGACCAGTCCCAGTTTCGGTTTTTATAAGAATTTTATCGAGCGCGGCAATCATTTTATAAAAATTGTGCAGTCTTTGTAAAAATAAGACTTGTATTTAATTAAATATTATTATAACTTATGCCCTGACGCCAACTTAGCTCAGCTGGTAGAGCAACGCATTCGTAATGCGTGGGTCGAGTGTTCGAATCACTTAGTTGGCACCAGTTTCAAACCCTAGGATTCCCTGGGGTTTTTTCTTTTTGGGGCGGATTTTTTCCGTATTGTAAAAATGTTGGTTAATGGTAAAAATGCGGCTCTTTTACATTAAAGTTGTACATTTTTGTGAAGTGGTTATATTTCCGCACCGTGTTTGAAAAAGCGGTTGTGCAAAAGTTGCTTGACATTTGTCAGAAAATGTGTAACATAATATGTATTATGGATAAGTCTCATTTGTCCATAAACTGTAAACCGCCGTTCGGCGGTTTTTTTGTTTGAAGGGGTTGGACCGGGGACAAACCGGTCTGACTGTTTTTTTAGAGGTAACCATGACAGAAAAAAACGTAATATTGGATATAAGCACACAGCGGCGGGCCGAGCTGGAAGTGCTGTTTCAGGAAGAGGTGCAGTTGGATATCAACGTACCTCTTTTTTATATTAAATCGGGCGAAGAGGATATAAACAACTATGTTGAGCGAACGGCAAAACCGGCGATTGATGGCTATGTCGAAGAAAAGAACGGGGCGCTTGAACAGGCTGCCCGGGACGGAGTTGAAGCGATTGGTGAGGCGCAGGAGGAGGCAAAGTCCGGGCTGGAGGTGTATGTGGACGGAACCGTTAAGCCGGTGATTGACACATATGCCGAAACAGCGGTCAAACCGGAACTGCAGTCTTTTGCCGACGAACTTAAAGAAGCTTTTGACACCAATGCGACGGAAAAAACGGCAGCGGTCAATGCTCTGGCGGAACAGGCGTCGGCTTCGGCGTCGTCGGCCGCGTCATCTTCGTCCGCAGCCCAAACGGCGGCTTCGGCAGCGGCAAATTCCGCAAACGAAGCGCTGAAGTCTGCCGACAATGCCGCGGCGGCAGCAAGTAATGCGGCGGATTATGCGTCGCAGGCGGAGGACAGTGCCGGTGCGGCAAAAACTTCCGAAACAAATGCCGAAAGTTCGGAAACGGCGGCGTCCGGTTCGGCAGAGACGGCCGCATCTTCGGCAGCTTCGGCTTCGGAATCGAAGGAAGCGGCGGCCGCGTCGGCAACGGCGGCTTCGGGATCGGCGGCAAGTGCGGAAGCTTTCAAGACTGCTGCGGAATCGGCCGCGACTGTCGCAAATGAAAAAGCGGCGGCGGTCTCCGAATCGGCTTTGGCGGCGGCGGAAAGCGCAACGGCAGCGGCGTCGGCGGCGGACACGGCCGAAGCATGGGCCGTCGGCAGTATAGAAGAGCGGCCGGAAGGATCGGCAAAGTACTGGGCGGAAAAAATAAATCCGGACAACCTGGCCGATGTTGACCTGAGCAATCTGTCGTCGGCCGGCAACGCGAAACTTCCGCTGCCGTGGAGCAGTTTTCAGGCCAGGAACATGTTGGCAAACGGTTCAATTGCCAAGGATCAGGTCAGGACGTTCACTCTTAATTATTTAACCAATGATCGTTTGTACGAAGTGATCGGCAGCGTGTTTTTTACGTCAAACGGCGTTGTTACGATTCGGTGCAGTTCAAATCCTGTGATTGCTGACGCAATGGTATCTAACCCGGTTGCAGGAACTTTTATTGCGACCGACAGTTCACGCGGAGCCGGTACGTTCACCGCTTTGGTGAAAAACAAGACGATCCGTTTTTCAAATACCGGCAGCGTAACGGCAACCGGGGTTTACATCAATGTTGCCGCATTCAGGGAAGTAGGAGATTAGAAAAATGTTTTACGCTTTTATAGAAGACAACAAACTGGTCGGCGCCGGCGAGTGCCGCCAATTGACGGAAGGCGTCGATAATGTGGAAATTTCGGAAGAAGTGTTCAGAAACATTGAGCGCTATGTATGGAACGGAACGGCTTTGGCCGAAGATCCGGATTTTGAAGTTAAGCGCCGGTCTGCCGAAGTGCGGGCAGAACGGGACGAACTGCTGCTTGTGACCGACAGATATATGCTGGCCGATTTTCCGGTTGCGGAAGATGAGCGGGAACTGTACCGGCAGTATCGTCAGTATTTGCGGGATATTCCGGAAACGCCGGGGTTTCCGGATACGGAAATAATGGATTTTGCCGCCTGGCGGGAACAATCGTGACGGTTGGGTGTGCGAACCGGCGGCAGACGTTTTCGTCTGCCGCACCGACTCCGGGAAAAAAGGACATGCGGTATTGATTTGACGGACGCTTTATTTTATAGTGAAGCCGGTAAAATTTGAAAGAGGAGCGTGTTTTGGCAAAGGATTTTTATATTTTCCGCCACGGCGAAACGGAATTGAACCGTCGGCGGAGATGGCAGGGGTCGGGAACGGATTATGACCTGACGGAAGACGGCGTGTCGCAGGCCGAAGAACTGTCGGCAAAGCTGGCCGGCAAGGGGATTGAAGTTATTTATTCCAGTCCTTTGCTCCGGGCCCGGCATACGGCGGAGATCGCCGCCCGGATGCTGAAGGTGCCGGTGAAAACGGAGGCTGATTTGCGGGAATGTTTTTACGGCGAAGCGGAAGGGCGTCCGATTGCCGAGCTGCAAAAGGAAATGCCGGAAATTGTCAACAACTGGAGCCGTCCCGGCGGCGACCTACGCTTTCCCGGCGGCGAAAGCCGGCAGGAAGCTTTGGAACGGGTGCTGGCCGTTTTGCGCCGACTGGAAGGCGAAAGTTTTCGGACGGCGGGCGTGGCCGTTCACGGCGGCACCATGGCGGCGATGCTCAATCATTTCGGTTATAAGTTTGACAAAATACCAAACTGCGCCGTTTTTCGGCTGCATTTTGAAAACGGTGAGGGGACGGTCGAGGGAAACCTTTTTTAGACCGGTGCGAAACAAGAGGGAATAAACCGACACCCGCCGGCCGGCGGGTGTTTTGAAATGCAGAAATAAAAACCGGCGCTAATACTCAATGCGGTCGGGCTTGTCTTTCCATTCACGCATGATTTCGGCGGCTTCCCTGAGGTTGATGCGATGCAGCTCAAGCGGGTCGTCGTCATAAAAGACGCGATCGCGAAAGCCGATGTTTTCCGCGTCGAAACGGTCGGCGGCAAAATAGACTTCGGCGATGTTGGCCCATTTGCAGGCGTTAAGGCACATCGGGCAGGGTTCGCACGAAGTGTAGAGAATGCATCCGCTCAAATCGAAGGTGCCGAGGTTGCGGCAGGCGTTGCGGATGGCGACGACTTCGCCGTGTGCCGTCGGATCGTTGTCAGGTGCGACCCGGTTATGGCCTTCGCCGACGATTTTGCCTTCGGCGTCAACGATGACGCAGCCGAACGGCGAACTGCCGCTGTCAATTGACTGTTTGCTCAGTTCAATGGCTTTTCTCAGATTTTTTTCGTGATCTATCATTGTTTTTCCTTCCGTTGAAACCGGAATTTACTCTAGCTCAAAAAAGGATAATGTAAAGTTTATTTTTTATTCGTTTTTTTGTCGAAAAAACTTGGCTTTCGGCAAAAAATATTTTATACTCGCAACAGCGGCGGAGGTATGGATGACAAAGGCAAAAACAAAAAGGTTTTTAATGAAGGCCGCACTGGGCGCAAGTCTGGCGGCGGGAGTTTCCCTGTTTCCGCTGATGCGGCATATTGTTAGCCGTCAGACGGCTGATTTTGACAAAATCCGGGTAACCGTCGGTACGGATACGGTTTCCAAGCAGCAGTTTTTTGAGAGGCTGAGCTATCGTGACGGCGCCTGGCGTTTTGCCGCTTCCGACGGGACTTTCGTCAATGTGGACAGTTTGGCCGATTTCAGGACCAAAGATGCTCTGCTGCATGAATATTTTTGTAAGCTTAAGCTCAAAAACAGTGTTGACACGGTTTATGTGCGCTATGCCATGGGCAGCCAAAAAAAGTATATGTCCGATATCGTGTACGGCATGGGAGCAAAGGACAGCCTGGGGTATCTTCCGTCTTTCGGCAGATATAATTACGATCGGTTGAACCTGCGTTATTTTAAAGCCGACAGCGAAGAGCTGCAAAAAGTCGTTGACGTGTACAACGATAAGTACAATTGTACCTACCGGCACGAATATCAGCATTACCTTAACGCCGTTTCCGGAATCGGCCGCGCCGGACAAAGCTATGAAAACAAATTTGTCGAGTGTTGTCTTGACGAAGTGTCCGCCAACATTGCCCAGTTGTTGGAACAGAGAAAGCATTATCTGGAAAGCGGACGGGATTTGTCCTTTTTCACTTCCCGTTTTAAATTTTACCGGGAGGCGGTCGAGAGCGGAAAAGTTAAGCCGGTGGCGGGGATTTATTCTAAAAAAGAAGTCGAATTGATTGCCGGCGGCGTTTTTGACGCCTGGATGGCCGAAAAGTTTAACCTTTATGTCAGAAACAATACGGCACGTACGGTTCATATCTTAAGCAAAACCAATTATAACGGCGTTCAGCCCGACAGTGTTCGCCACCGGCGGTTGATGCGCGCCTGCTTTAACATCAACGGGGTTGACTTTTATCCTTACATTGCCCGGCGGGAAGCGGAGATAAAAGAAAAAATTCCCAATGACAAGCTGAAGCTTTTCCGGTTGTTGAAAAAGGAAAAATTCAAGGAAATGGGCTATTTGGAGAAGTTGGAAAAGATGCGGATTGAAGAGGGCGAGCGCGACTATAATGTTACGTTAGCCAAAAACAAGCTGTGGGCGCATGCCAAAAGACTGCTGGGCGGCAGCAGCCGCTGACGGGAGAAAAGTCCCGCGGTTTCCGCAAAACGTGTTTTCGGTTCGCAAAGCGGATGCGGGACAGAGGGCGGAAACTGAAGCGCGTTTTGTGCTTTTGTGGCTGCGGTTTAACGGCCGGTGCTGTACGGAAACGTAAAAAAGCGTCGGGGCGTGCCGTTATGATTTTTCAAAGCAGGAAAAATGCAAGCAAATAGGGGGCCGGTGTCGTTTCTGCATTTTTGAGGGCGAAAAATCTGTGTCAGATGCGCTGATCAGGAGGGGGGATAACTTTTCCCGTTTATCTTTTTTCCATTTCTCCGTTCTTCCATTTTCTTTTGGCCTTTTTTCGTTTTCATTTTTTTCATCCGTCCTTCAATTTCTCAGTCTTTTTTTGTTTCCTCTTTTTTCCATTTCTCCGTTCTTCCATTTTCTTTTGGCCTTTTTTCGTTTTCATTTTTTTCATCCGTCCTTCAATTTCTCAGTCTTTTTTTGTTTCCTCTTTTTTCCATTTCTCCGTTCTTCCATTTTCTTTTGGCCTTTTTTCGTTTTCATTTTTTTCATCCGTCCTTCAATTTCCCCTCTCAGTCTTTTTTTGTTTCCTCTTTTTTCTGTTTCTCCGTCCTTCCATTTTCTTTTGGTCTTTTTTCGTTTCCCTTTTTCTTCCGTATTTTTTGACATTTTGTTTTTAGTGCGAAAAACTCTTTTGCCGAAGTTTGTCCGAACCATGTTACCGGAGATGCTGACGGAATATTGCGTAAGCTCAATTGCTGCCCGTTTCAAAGTTAAGAGCCGTCTTTCAATATGAGAATGTTGGAAAATGCAAAATATCGACATCGCTGCCGGGAATTTCGGTGCACAGGCTGTTATGCGGATATTATAGGAAAAAATACCGGAAGAGGGCTGAATACATTCGAAATCGGTTAAGGAGCAAAGCCAATTGAGTGTGGATTTTGATCCGTTTACGGTGAGCCGGGCAATGTTAACCCCGCCGAACCGTCATGCGTCCTTAAAGACGAAGATATTGCCGGGCGTATACGAAGCGCCTGCGTTATATGCGGAAATTCCTTTTTTTTGTAACCGGAAAACCATGTTCGGGACATGCTGTCAACTTGCCGTGTCAGAGTGTCATATGTTAGTGTTTGCCGGTGTTTTGCGAGTTAATCCGCATACGAAAAACTCCGCGTTTTATGCAGGTGTCTTTTGATCAGGCGGCAGAGAAGATTACGGTATAACGGCTTGGGATAGAATGTAAAATTCTTCCTGTCCGGGGCGGCATTCCTTTTCCATCTTTTCCAGTCCGGCATCAAAGCGTTCGGCTTCCTTTTCGTCAAATGTAAAAACCGGACTGGGACGATAGACGTATTTTTTTCCGTTTTCCAAGGTTCCCGGTTTCAGCTCTTTGATCAGCATTGCCGCCGGAAAAGTTCCGTCTTCTGTGCAGACGTTGAATTTTTTGCAGCTTTTGAAGCCCCGGCTGACGTAGTTGTTCGGGCTGCCGAAAATGACGATGACGTCATAGCCTGCCGCCGCGGCACGTTCAAATGAATGTTCCAGCAGCTGTTTGCCGTAGCCCCGGCGTTGATGTTCGGGCAGAATGCATACCGGTCCGAAAGTGAGAATGTTTTTTTCGTTTCCGTTTTCTTCGATCAGTTTGTTGCGGGTGTACATAATGCTGCCGATGATTTTTCCGTCAAGCTCGATGACAAAGTCCAGCTCCGGCAGAAAGTCGGGATGAGAACGCATTATGTGAGCCAGATAATGCTCGTTGCAGCCCGGAACATACAGGTTCCAAAAAGCTTTTCTGATGACGTCTTCCACTTCGGCGCGGTCTTTTTCTTCTTCGTTTCTGATGGTAATCATGGCAGACTTTCTGTAAAATAACTTCTCGTTTTTTTATAACGCGGTTACAAAGGGCGGAAAAGCGGGCGGTTCTCGGGTGAAAGAAGTGCCGCCCGTCTTTTTCAGGCCGCTTTTTTCGGCGGCGTGTCGGTTTGGTCCGGTTCTTTTATGCGGACGATGTCGGCGCCGACGCCGCGCAGTTTTTCTTCCAGTTTTTCGTAGCCGCGGTCCAAATGGTAGACCCGGTTGACGATGGTTTCACCTTCGGCAATAAGGCCGGCCAGAACCAGGGCAAACGAAGCTCTCAGGTCGGTTGCCATGACTTGGGCGCCGTACAGCTTTTTGACGCCGCGGACAATTGCCGAAGCATGGCCGTGAACATTGATGTTGGCGCCCATCCGCATCAGTTCGGGAACGTGCATGAAGCGGTTTTCAAAAATGGTTTCGGTAACCATTGACGCGCCGTCGGCCGTCAGCATCAAAGTGAGAAACTGAGCCTGAAGGTCGGTCGGAAAACCGGGATAATAGTCCGTCATTATGTCTTTGCCCTCCAGCCGGCAGTTTTCGGCGTCAATAATGATGCCGTGCGGCTTTTCTATGATTCTTACGCCCATTTCGCTTAAAATGCGGAGCGGGGTTTTCAGAGTTGCGGCCTGAGCGTTTATCAGCTCTATTCGTCCGCGGGTGATGGCGGCGGCAACGGCGTAAGAGCCGGCTTCAATGCGGTCGGGAATTACCTTGTGAACGGTGCCGTGCAGCTCCCTGACGCCTTCGATTGTCAGAATCGGCGTGCCGATGCCCGTAATTTTTGCGCCCATGGCATTGAGCATTTCCGCCAGATTGCCGATTTCCGGTTCCATGGCGGCATTTTCAATGACCGTGGTTCCTTCGGCTAAAGCGGCTGCCATCAGAATGTTGCAGGTGGCGCCGACGGAGGCAATGTTGAAAATCAGGTGAGTGCCCTTAAGTCCGTTTTCTGCCCGGGCAATGACATAACCGTTTTTAATTTCGATCGAAGCGCCCATCTGTTCCAGCGCGGAAAGGTGGATGTCCATCGGACGGGCGCCGATGGCGCAGCCGCCGGGCAGGGACAGTTCCGCATAATGTTCTCTGGCCAGAAGCGGCCCCAGCACGTAGTAGGAAGCGCGCATTTTGCGCACGTAGTCGTACGGTGCGATCAGGCTTTTAGTTTGGGCTGTCTGGTAAGTGTACATTTTGCACGGATTGCCGTCGACTACTTCGTTACGGCTGTCAATTTGTGTGCCGAGCTGTTCCAGCAGCAGATTCATGGAGCGAATGTCGGAAAGGGAAGGCATGTTGGTCAAGGTGACGCGTTCCCGGGTGAGGAGGGAGGCGCATATCAACGGCAGCGCCGCATTTTTGGCGCCGCTGATGTAGATTTGACCGGAGAGCCGGTGCCCGCCGTTAATCTTTAGTTTGTCCATCGTCTTTTACTTTCTCTGTTTGGGATTTTTTTTGTAAGGCTTCCTGTTGCTTTTTGCGTTTTTCCAAATTTTTGCGCAAGGCTTCTGCTTCTCGCTCAAAACGCAGGTCGGACCGCCTTTTTGTTTTTTCGGTCATATGAAACATAAGTCCTTTTTTTTATTTTTACCGCAACACTATAGCAGGTTTTAAAAAAGTGAATCAAGCCGCTCAGTTTTTTATTGTGCAAAAGTGGTTTCATTTTTTATTGAAATCAATCCGTTATACGGATTATTAAGCTAATAGGTGTGTTTTAATATGTTAACAATTTATAATTAGTATTGATGTTTTGTTCAAAATAGATTATTAATTGTGAAAAAATAATTTTTAGAGCAGGACTTGTGAGTATCATGAAAAAATGTATTTTGATTTTATGTCTTCTGTTGTCAGCATGTATAAATACCGTCACTTATTCCCACCGGCAGAACGGGGTGGACGTTTATGTGGCTCGGTGCAACGGCTCTTTTGTCGACATTTCGCTGTGTTATCGGCAGGCGAGTCAGGCTTGTAACGGTAATTTTGAAGTTTTGAACGCTTCGGTGGAAAATGCCGGTACCGTCAACAATATGAGCGTGCAGACGGGAATGACGCCGATGTTGTACGGAACCCAGGATAATGTTTTGAACCGTTCGATCATGTTTTACTGCAAGTAAAGCCGCGATCGGACTGTGCCGCGTTGTTTGGCGGAAATTTTTTCGGGTGACGCCGTTTTTCCGGGAGGAAGAGCGGCGTTTTCGTTTTGAAAAAGAAGAACGTAAATCGTTTTGCCTTCTAAGCGGAAAGGTGGGATCCGGTTTGTGATGCAATACAAGTTCATGTTTAAAACCGATGCATGCTGCCGGGTGATTGTTGAACCGGAGATTGTAAGAGGCTAAAAAAATAAACGTGAAGGTAAAAGTTGTTGTTTAGGGCTAATAATTGTTTTATTATTTCTAAATTAGAAAAGAGGTTTTTTTATGATAAAAAAATATATTTTAGCGGGATTGTTAATTTTATTTCCTGTTTCTGCTTTTGCCGACGGGGGATTGCCCTTGTGGATAAATACGATTCAAACCGTAGCGGCCACTTCGGGAATTAAGGGGTTGGGGTACCCGTTGTCAAGTTCCATGATTACGCTCATTTGTTTGATATTAATTATATTTTGTGAAACTTTATTCTTGAAAAAAAGATATTTTAAAACAACAAATACGGTAAAAATAATTGAAGCCGTTTCTTTTGCTAACTTGATTTCAACCGTTTTGGGCGGATTGCTGCTGTGGGCTGTTTTTTATGTTACGGTTTTTATGGCAGATTCTAATTCCTTGGGATATTTGTTTCTCGGGCCGTTATACGGAATATTGACATATCTCCCGCGTAACTCTGCCGTGGAAATATGCGGCTTTGTTTTTATCCTTGTGTTTTATAATGTTTTCTTTTGTTTTTTTTCGTATTTTATAGAACGTTTCATAATAAAAAAATATTTGCAAAATATGTATAGCAGCGAAATTGTTTCCAAAGGAGTATTACGAGCCAATATTTTAAGTTATTCCATATCGTTTTTTCTGATGTTGCCGATTTACTTTTTTTTACATGGAATTTTATGAATGTAATCAGATGTGAGAAAAGTCCGGTAATTCTTAAAATCATCAGATTAAATACCTCCGGAACGGACTAAGCGGAAAGAATTGGTGTATATAACAAAAAAACATCTAAATATTCTAAGTGTTGCATAAGATAACCGAAAGGTAAGATAATTTATAAATGGAAATAATCTTATTTATACTTTTTGTTGTTGCAAGTGTCGTATTCCGAATTCTACAGCCTAGGATTAAAGGATATTTAGGTGAGAAGAGTGTTGCCACAATTCTTTCGCTTCTTCCGTCTGATAAGTATAAGATAATTAATGATTTGTTAATTGAAGTTGATGGCAGAACTATCCAAATAGATCATCTTGTTGTTTCGATTTATGGGATATTTGTAATCGAAACTAAAAATTATAAAGGCAGGATTACCGGTTCAGACAATTCTGATTATTGGACTAAAAATATGTTTGGCAATAAATATACATTTTATAATCCAATTAGGCAAAATAAGTCTCATGTTTTAGCTCTTAGTAAACAATTAGGTTTTAGCCTTAATAAGTTTATTCCTATTATTGTTTTTTCAAATGGGGCTGAATTAAAGGTCAATACAACGCATAATGTTATTTATACAACTCAAATCAATAGAGTAATAAAAGAATATTCAGAAATAAAATTTTCAGAAACAGATATTCAAAAGCTTTACGATAAAATTTCTTTACTTAATATTGTATCGCCTGAAGTTAGAAAGCAACATGTATTAGAAATTCAAAATACGATTGCAACAAAACGACATCTGATACAACAGGGTATTTGTCCGAGATGTGGACATAGCTTAATTCTCAGAAATGGAAAATATGGTAATTTCTATGGGTGCAGTAACTATCCTAACTGTAAATTTATCAAACCTATTGAGTGTAGAAACAACCGTTTTCTACATAAACTGACTAAAAAATTCATTAGAAACTTGTTAAAATAGTTTTTTTATCGAATTGGGATTTTAAAAGATAAAATGCTTGATTTTATCAGCTTTTTTGCGAAAAGTCCGATAAGCCGGTTCAAAAGTGCCTCTATAAAAACGCATAAAATCGGGCTGAATAAGAGCTTGTTTAAAAACAAAAAATCCGCAACAAATGCGGAATTCTCAAAAATGGTGCGCGATATTGTGCAATTATCGGACTAGGAATTATGAGGATTTTAAGATTTTGAGTAGAAAAATTAAAAAAATGTTAAAAACAAATTAAGGCTGAGTGTTTATTCTCAGCCCGTAAAAAATTATTTTTAATATTTTTCTAAAAACCATTTTGCAAATTGTTGCAGACTTCCTGAAGTTTGCGATCTTTCTGTAAAGTCTGAAAGCTCTTGCTTTGAAAATTCACAGAGCATTTTCCCATAATCCTTCATATACATTACTTGCCACAAATCAGACCAAGCGTCTGGATGTATTACGGTTTTTCGTTCATATGCAATTTCAAAATTATCACCAAATCTTTCAAATTGATATACAGTCCCGTCATTTCCAACAAATGTTGCAAAGCTGACAAATTTTGCCGCCCGATTATTTTCTCCGTTCATTAATTTTAGTATACCATTAATCCCAATTGTTGATAAAACATACTTGGTATACGGCCCGGGGAAACCATTCAAGGCCTCAATAACCAAACCTCCGTCTTCAACAAGGATAGGCTTTTTCAATATTTTAAAAGCTTCCATAGCTTTATATTTTGAAACATCAGCGATATTATTAAGCTGAGGTTCAACGATATCAGCCTGAACTTGATTAACTTTAATATCAAAGCGTCCAGCATTAAGAAAAGAACGCTTTAAAGCGGCTATTTTCCCTTTATTGGAAGTAATAAAATCTATCTCCATAATCATACTTTTATATTGTTAAACAAAATTATAAATTTCACACTTAACTTTATATATCTAAATAAAAATAAAGTAAATCAAAAACAAAAAGTCTGATAATCCAATTAAAACGATCATTCTCAAAATAACTGAAATCGGATTGGGCAGGAGGTTTGGTTTATATAACAAAAAAGCACCTTGATAGGTGCGTTTCTATAAATGGTGCGGGTTGCTATGCGATTATCGGACTGAAAATTATGAGGATTTTAAACAATTAACCAAGAAAATTGAGCTGTTTGAAGATAGCATTCAATCAAAGAGTGATGAACCGTTAGCAATCTGATTTTGTTATGTAATTTTTAGCAAATTCATACTAAACTATCAATGAATAAGATTCTATGGAGCTTTAGTATATATGCAAAACGATATTAAACTTTTTGAGCAGAAGAAAATACGCTCTGTTTATGATGAAGAAAAAGATATTTGGTATTTTTCTGTTGTCGATGTTATTTCTATTTTAATTGAAAAAGACTATCAAACCGCTCGTAAATATTGGAAAGTCTTAAAAGGACGTTTACTAAAGGAAGGGGGAACTCAACCGGTAACAAACTGTTACCAGTTGAAAATGATGGCACCTGATGGTAAAATGCGTGAAACAGATGCGGCCACAGCCGAAACAATGTTACGTATTGTGCAATCTGTCCCCAGTCCAAAAGCAGAACCCATCAAACAATGGTTGGCTAGGGTTGGTTATGAACGAATGAGAGAAACAGCCGACCCATCGTTAAGTATCGACCGTGCGCGTGAGAATTGGCAAAAACTCGGCCATTCCGATAAATGGATTCAGCAACGTATGATGGGGCAAGAAACCCGTAATAAATTAACCGACTATTGGAAAGAACATGAGATAACAAAAGACGAAGAATATGCAATTCTGACAAATATTATTCATCAAGAATGGTCCGGTCTGTCTGTTAAAGAACATAAACAATTAAAAGGTTTAAAATCTCAAAATTTACGTGACCACATGAGCGAAGCTGAGTTAATCTTTACTGCTTTAGCCGAATTATCAACTCGTCAGGTTGCTGAAAGCGAACATGCAACCGGAATGAAAGAAAATAAAAAAGCAGCTCGCCGTGGGGGAAATGTTGCAAAGATTGCAAAAGAAAAGTTTGAAGAAGAAACCGGACAGAGAGTTGTAACCGATGAAAATTATCTTCCTCAAGCAAAGAAAAAGAAAGAATTGACCGATAATAAAAAAGATAAAGATTAACGTATAGTCTTTAATGTCATTAAGTTACATCATTCTTTCAATAAAGCGTCGGAGTGTGCTGCGTTGGACACCGAGAATTTTAGCTATAGGGGATTTCTTGCCATTACTAAGTATCAAAATAAGAAATGATAAAAATGTTATAATACGCTAATTTTTAATGGAAAATTAATGAGAAATATGTAATTTAAATAAAATTTATAATGTATTTAAGTGTGTTGATTGTATAAAAATGGTAGGAAATATTGTTTTAAATAAATCAAAAACAGCAAAAAATAATGATGAGTTTTATACTACATATGAAACAATTGAAAAAGAATTGGTATATTATTCAAAACAATTAGAAAATAAAGTTATCCTTTGTAATTGTGATGATCCTTTTGAATCAAATTTTTCAAAATATTTTATTAAAAATTTCAATAAACTAAAATTAAAAAAACTTATTTGCACATCATATAAGTCTTCTAAGATAATTTCAACGAAAAGTAATTTGTTTGATGAAAATGGTGAGAGTTTATCAAATGAATATGGTTATGTCCTTAGCATATCAAATGTGCCTACTTATGTATCATCCGATGATGATATTAAAGCATTGCTACAGAAAAAAGGAAAAATAAAAAAACTTAATGGTGATGGAGATTTTAGAAGTCAAGAATGTGTCTCATATTTAAAAAAATCAGATGTCATAATTACAAATCCACCATTTAGTCTTTTCCGTGATTTAATATCTTTAATAATTAAATACAATAAATTGTTTCTATTAATTGGAAATTCTAATGCCATAACATATAAAGAGATTTTTCCATTGATTCAAAGTAATAAAGCATGGTTGGGATACCATTATGGAGATATGTCTTTTAGAGTACCGAGTAATTCGGAACCTAAAAATACTAGATATTGGATTGATGAAACTGGTCAAAAATGGCGTAGTTTAGGAAATGCTATGTGGCTAACTAATATTGATATTATTCGTCGACACCAAATGCTTAATCTAACAAAAAAATATCGCAAAGATAAATATCCTAAATATGATAAATATGATGCGATAGAAGTTTCTCGTGTGGCAGATATTCCATTGGATTATTATGGGGTGATGGCTGTTCCAATAACTTTTTTAAATAAACATAATCCAGAACAATTTGAGATTATTGGTGAAGCGAATCATGGATCTGATAATCCCTTTGATATATTTAAGCCGACTATTAATGGAAAACTTGTATACAAAAGAATTTTGATTAAGTGGAGAGATAGGAATGGCTAAATATAAAATTTTAGATTTATTTTGTGGAGCCGGTGGATTATCCTATGGTATGCACAAGAATATAAACTTTTCCACTGCTGTTGCTGTGGACAATGATATTTATGCTGCTGAAACATTTAAGAAAAATATGCCCAACACAGAAATAATTGTTGGTGATATTACAAGTGTAAGTATTAAGAAAGAAATTATTGAAAAATCTCAAAAAGCTGAGGTCAATATGATAATAGGCGGTCCACCTTGTCAAGGATATTCAATGAAAGGAAAAAAAATGGGGTTAAAAGATCCAAGAAATTTTCTTTTTAGAGAATATTTGGATGTTGTTGATATACTTAGACCAGATGTATTCGTAATTGAAAATGTTAAGGCTTTACTTTCAACATCAAATGGCTGGTTTAAAAATGAAATCATATCAGCTATTAGAAAGTTAGGATATAAGGTTGAGTATGGTGTCATGAATGCATCGGATTATGGAGTAGCACAGTCAAGAGAAAGAGCAATTTTTATATGTTCTAGACATAATATTATACAATTGCCGTTACCAACGACTACGAAAAAATATACAGTAAGAGATGCTATAGAAGATTTAGCATATTTAGAATCTGGAGAGGGAAATTTTAAGCAAGATTATATAACTGTAGCTACTAAATCATATCAAGAGCTAATGAGAAAAAATAGTAAATATTTATATAATCATCAGGCATCTAAACATAAAAAGGTTGCATTAGAAAAATTGCAGATGATTCCACCAGAAAAAGGAAAGGAATGTTTACCTATAAGTCTGACAGGAAATCAAAAATTTAAAACCACTTGGGGACGCTTAAAATGGGATGGTGTTTCTCCAACAATTGATACAAGATTTGATGCTGCTTCTAATGGAACGAATAATCATCCCTTTTTGAACAGAGCAATTACTCCAAGAGAGGCTGCTAGATTACAATCTTTTGATGATAATTTTATATTTTATGGTTCGAAAGTCCATGTAAGAAAGCAAATAGGTAATGCTGTTCCCCCTCTAATGGCAAAAGCTATTGCAGATAAAATAGATAGTGATTTGGATTTATCTTTATGAGGAAATTAAACGATGAATGGTCAAATGGCATATTTAATAGGAATGATATTAGGAAATGGGGAAATACAAAGAGACAATACCTCAACAACTATTACAATTGATATTCCTTATAAAAAGTTACAAGATGATAGTAACCTAGACGTTTCTATATATGTTGCTGCAAGTCTTGTAGATATAAGGAGCAACATAGAGCCGCTAATTGGGCGTGAGTTAATTGTAACACAAGGAATCCACTCTACAAAGCTTTCATTTACTAAACACAATGAAGAGTATACAATAAGGGAAATATATAGATTTATTGGGAATGGAATTCACCATAGAAATATGACTATGAATACCGAACTTTTTAATATATCGGTAGATGAGAAGAAAGAATTGTTACGAGGTATTGCTGATGTAACTGGATATATAAGAAAGAGTAATATAGCATTTGGGCAGATAGGTGCTCATAGAGTTTATATTGAAATTCCTGGAAATTGGCAAATGGTAATAGATATTGCTAATATGCTTAAAGATTTAAATATTCCAATTCAAACAATTGATTTTGGACACCCTAATTTTAGAGATTCTAATATGAAGAAATATAATGAAGGCAAACACAATTATTGGAAAAAGGAACATCAATTAAAAATATATGCTAATGTATTTATGCCAGTTGGTTTTAATATTAAGCATAAACAGAAAGCTTTGGAAACATATACTCAGGAGTTATTAGAGAATATGAATATAGATTCAACATATAAATTTTATTGGGAAAAAACTATTCGCACTAAAAATAAGCCCATTCATCCTGCAGAAAATGATATGTCTTTACCCGAATGCATTAGAGGGAAGCATTATGAAGCCTGGCAAGAATTGGCAAAGGATTTGGGATATCATGAGTAATGTTAAGTATGAATACGAATTATATGCTCCTATGTGTCAGTGGTTAGAACAAAGACTGCAAGATAAATATAAAGGAGAAAAGTGTAAAATTATCGTAGAAGATACTCATTCAGTAACATTAGATAGTGTGTTGATACGAAATAATTTGATTGCTCAATATCCTCAAGCAGTTGGTTTAGATATCCAAATTGATGTTTTAGGGATGGTTGTTTTTGAAAAGAAATCAGAACTGTTTTTTATTGAAGCAAAAAAAACGATGTTAAACCTTCATGATTTGGGGCAGCTTTGGGCATATTGCAAGTTGATAAATCCATCATCTGCTTTTTTGTTATCTTCGCAGGGTTTAGGATGTTTAGATAAAATTTTGAAAAATCTAAAAAGAGAAGATATGTTGGATTTTGGAAATGGAAAAATCTTGAAAAAAATGTATGTTGGAAAATGGGATGTACAGAGAAATACAGTAGATAATAATTCAATTGTACCTAAAATATAAATTTTAATGAAATACTATTTTAACTCCTCATATTATGTTGAATTTTTGCTTTTTCATTTATGTATGATTTAGTATCTCAAAAGTTATTAAGTTAAGTACTTATTTTTATTTTAAATTCCTAAATCGTAGCAAAATGTCGTTGGTTTCGTGAATTTTAGGGGCTCCCGAATAAGAAAATACACCGCATAATGTAAATAGTTAATGAGCAAAACAACTATTTATGAAAGGAAAACATTATGTGGTATGTAAAATTAAATAACACAATTCTTCCAACTCCGTATCAATATTTCAGTGATTGTCTGGCTGCATGTCAAAGATTGCATCAAACGATGATTGCCGTTTGTACTGAACCTGTTTTTATTAACTAATTTAAAGATAAGGAGATTGTGTTATGTTAAAGAATTTTGAAAACTGGTTGTTACAACAAAAATACTCTGCTTTAACATCATCTGATTATACCGGAAGAATTGAGAGATTATGTCGTAACAATAAATATACCATTGAACATCTGATTAAAAACATCTCTGTCATATTGCCGGAATATGAGAAAAATGGCAAAAAACATTCTTATGGAAAGAGAAGTCATTACTCTGTTTTGAATGCTTTGAAACGTTTTCAGACATTTTTGATTGAGAGTAAGTTGGTTTAATCTTTCAAAAATCAGCCCGATTTGATTAAGTTCAGATTGGGCTTATCTTTTACTTATTTTATCAAATCCGCTTGTTTCAGGGCTGTTTATGACTCAATGGGACATGTTTTTATAGTAAAACCTAATTAAAATTGTAAATGAGGTTATAAAAATAAATTGTCGTTAATGTCAAAAACTTTTACAACCTGTTGTCATTAAAGTCATGAAGTTAAATTGCCAACCTTTGACATAGCGATGTTACAAGTTAAACTTCTGCTAAAATTTACATAGGTTGCGATTGCTGCGCCAAACATAATAATACCTATTCACGATGTTTTATAACTATCAAAAGAATCTGATATAAATGTATTGTCGCGATTCTTGTGATTTGTAAACGGTTAATTTTCCATTTCTAATGTAGAAATTTTATTGATTACATTATTTTGATAAAATGACATCAACGTCCCTTAATCATTATAATATTTTTCATTTTTCGGTTTGGCGTTTGTTTATTAAGATTTTAATATTTATGTCAATTTATTGTTTTCTAAATATATTTTTACTAACATTTGTAGATTATTAATGTTATTAAACTAAAAATGTAAATATTCTTACAAATCGTAAAAGATTATATCTTTCATATAACGAAAAGAGGAATAACATAACATTTAAGGGAACAAAGTATTATTACTTTTTTATATTATTTCTCTTAATACCTTTATATCTATATTCTTAAATTTTTTAATACCTATTTTTCTAAATAAATTTTTCATTTTATATTTTCATTTTTTTATATTTGTATTCTTACATTATTATATTTATATATAGGAATATAGGAAACAAAAGGTAAAACAAACGGTATTTCAAAAGCATACAAAAGGTTTATATCTTTTTTTACACTCATTTTCATATATATTACTAATATATGGTATGGCATCAAATTTGTTTTTACACAATTTAACTAAGAAAATAAAGCCTTTGTAAGCACGTTGGCTTTGCTTTTTCTTATGAATTTTCTGTTTTTTTCGCAAAATAAAAAAGTTATTGTCGTTGACGACACAAACTTAAATATCCATGACCTGTGACCTAGCTATGTCATAGGTTAGGAGTATGTTTTCTACTGAAAAATGCCTTCCTTTATACAATCAGCCTATATAAGAGGCGCCTTTTTTAGCTTATTTTATCAAAAATATTTTTTTTATAATTGGCTTTACGTTTTTATTCAATCCCGGCATATAATTATTATGACTGATAGATTTAGCAAAATAAAAGAAGAATTGTCGCGTTATTATCCCGATATTACGGATGATGATGTCGAAAAACTTATTGCATTTTTTAAGTTAAGCGCCAAAGCTGTTTGGGAAGCTAAAAAAGCAGAAAATCCATTAAATGACATTGATGACAGTTAAACATAAAACCTTTAACATAGCCATGTCAGAAGTTGCAAAAAATAAAATGTCGTTGATGACAAAAACTTTAAGGATAACCTCTTCTCCTTAAGGTGAAGAAGTTAACATCCAACCTTATTTATTTTGCAAATTAGGTTAATTGTTTGAAATATCAGTAATTTGTTAGTAAAAAAGTTACAAAATGACGCATTTTTTTGCGTACAATCCCAACAATACACGACATAATAACATTATCGGACTTATTTTAAGGAGTAATTTGTTATGTCTAGAAAGAATAAATATCAAAATATCGCGGATGAAGAATGTAAACAGGCTGTTATTTTTGAGCGTGTCTCATCGGAAGAACAGAAGAAAGGCGCTTCCATTGACGCACAGCTTAAAACGGTTATTGATTACTGCGATAATCGCAAGTTTAAGATTTTAGATAAATTCTCCATTGTAGAAAGTTCAACGCGAGGCGGTCGTTTAAAATTTTATGAAATGTTGGAATTTGTAAAAGCTCAAAAACACAAAACTGCTATTGTTGTAAATTGTGTTGACCGCTTACAGCGCGGATATAAAGAATGCGTTGAGCTTGACGACTTGTGAAAACAAGGAAGGATTGAGATACATTTTTATAAAGAGGGTTTCTATTTGCATAAAGACAGTATCTCTTCAGATATATTGCGTTGGGATATGGGTGTGTTATCCGCTAAAATGTATGTAGGCTCATTAAGAGATAATGTTATCAGAAGTCAAGAGTATAAAAGAGAAAACGGACAATGGCAATCTTGTGCACCAGTCGGTTATTTAAATATTTCCAAGCTCAGCTGGAAAAAGAATTGTCATTACCTCTTGCCATCAATGACGATATGTTAAAAAATATTAAGACAGAAGTCAAAAAACGTCTCAAAGAAGAAAATGCGAATACGCCTTCCTTAAAAAGAGATATTACAATCAAATTATCCGGACTCGATGAACAGTTAAAAACTTTATTCCGCGGTTATATCCAAGGCAAATGCGATGAAAAAATGTATAATGAGCTGAAAACCGAAATTGAACTTGAAAAAGAAAAACTGCAAAAAGATATGGACAGATACCTTGAGATTGATACAGAAACCGATGAAATATTGGCAAATATCGCTGAAGTGGCTGCAAATATTGGCGTTTTTCTAAAAAGTCCGATTCTTAGCACGAAAAAAGAAATTTTGAGATTAATATTATCGGACTGCGAAACTGAAGGAAAAAATCTTTGTTTTTCAATAATTAAACCGTTCGACAAACTACTGAAAACGCCTGAAATTAACAAATGGTGCCGCTAGCAAGAATCGGACTTGCGACCCCACCCTTACCAAGGGTGTGCTCTACCACTGAGCTATAGCGGCGTTATCGAACTGAGGGGAATATAAAACATCTTTTTTATAAATGCAATAATATTTTTGAAATAATTGATAAAAAAATGTTTGATTTTTATATCTGTTTGTTTTTGTTTCGTTTTTTTGCCGGCAGAATTGGAGAAAGGTTAATGTCAAGAATTAAGAAGGCCGGAAATGTTTGGAATGCAGAGCGATTGATGAACAGGAAAGAAAGACAGGGGATAGTGACGGAAGAAGACGGCTGATATTTGAAACGGCATTATTGCAGAAACGGCGGCATTAAGGGAAGCCGTGTCGGCCGGGGCAGGGACGCGGGAAAGACGGCGGGTTGGTGCGGGCGCTGGCTGCGACGGGGGAGTTGAACTGAGCAGGGGGCAGAGAAGACGGCGGGAGAAGGTGGGAAAAGGGGCAATGTCGGCAGGGGGAAGAAAAGTTCGTAAAACAGTGTTGTCGGCATTAAGGAAAGCTGTGTCGGGTATGGGGGAGAAAGTGCCGAATGAAAGAAGGCCGTAACCGGCGGGGTAATGTAAGGAGCGGTCGGATCGGGCACCGGCGGTTTTTTATCGTTAATTTTTCATTTTAGGTTGCCATCGGAGTGAAAAAAAACTATATTTACTGATGAGAAGAAGAGGATTAAACTAAATGCAGAAGATACTGTCTTGGATTTTTATGTTTATGTTTGCCGGGTTGGCATTTACGGTTTTTTTATATGTCGCCTCGATCATTGTTCCGATTTTGTTTTTCGTGGTTTTGGCCGGTTTTTTATGGATCCGCTACAAACAGCGCAAAGCGGTAAAGCTGATGTTTGAACGGAATGCCGGGCGCGAAAGGCAACATCCGAGGGGTGAGATCATTGACGCGGAATATGAAATTATTGACGATAACAAACATTAGAGGGAGTTAAGGCAATGAAGATCAACAAAGTTCTGGCTTTTGACATCGGGGGGACCAAAATTGCTTATGCGACGGTTGACAGAAACGGTAAAATACTGAACGAGGTTATTCGTCATCCGACGCCGGCGGCGCCGGGCGCGGCGGCGAAGCTGCTGAAGACCATTATTGCCCAGTTTGAAGATCAGATTGATGCGGTGGCGGTTTCTACCGCGGGGACGGTTGACCGGACCAATTCCCGGATTACCGGTTCGGTCGGCAACATGCCCGAAGGGTATATGGATACGGATTTCAAAGCGCTTTCGGCCAAGC
>OBJF01001029.1_pt1 | contig 27426 bp, 26 predicted proteins | sample 1519091 | NCBI WGS metagenome assembly OBJF01 (sample SAMEA2452124, study PRJEB22498) | human gut metagenome | biome: human feces; feature: human gut; material: feces | place: Australia | collected 2012
TTTTGAACTCATGGTACAGTTATTTGGTCGAATACTGATCCATGAATAATTCAGGTCAATTTTTTCCACAGCTGTCTTTCTTTTGTGTTAGATCCTTTCGGTATATTTTGCCGACTGGGTGAAACAATAAAAGCATGCTTTCCACCTTTTTTATCTACTAATTCTTTCAGTTCATCCTTACTCTGTAAATATTTTATCGTATCCATAATTTGATCGTATGGATTATAATTATTTTTGATTGAAATATTCGCTCCCTTAAGTTCCACAAAACAAGTCTGCGGTTTATTCTGACAATATATCAAATAATGTGAACTTCCTTGATAATTAACTCTCGTTTGCATCAAAACAAGTAGAGAAGGCACTAAAAAAGCCTTAAATTTGGCAAAAAAGCACGTTTTATCTTGAAAAATCGAGTAAATATGGTAGAATAAAAGAGAAGTAATTAACTCTCGAAAGGCAGTGCCATGTATCTCGATTTTAAAGTAAAAATACCATCTGATTCAGCAGGGATAACTCGTAAAAAAATCAAAGGAACCACATACATTTATTACTCATATGAGCATAATTACAGTTCGGAAAAAGGATATACGGTTCCCAAGAGCACATCAATTGGTAAGTGTACAGATGATGAACCGGATCTGATGTATCCGAATACTAATTTCCTGAAGTTTTTTCCGTCTGAGGAACTTCCAGAAACAAAAGGTGGGGCTCACAGGAGCGGATGTCTTAGAATTGGTACATATTTAGTACTGCGTAGAATCATTGCAGAGTACCATCTGGATGAAATGATTGGAAACATAATCGGTAAGAATAGTGGCTTGTTTCTTGATCTGGCTGTGTATTCAATTATTGCAGAGAACAATGCGGGTCAGTATTATCCTGATTATGCATTTAATCATCCGCTATTCACAGACAGGATGAAAATCTATAGTGACTCGAAAGTTTCTGCCTTCATTAACAGTATTACAGGAGATCAAAGTCGTGCATTTTTAGATGAATGGAATGAAAAACAGGATCATAGCCAAAAGATATACATATCTTATGATTCAACAAACAAAAACTGCCAGGCAGGGGATATTGATTTTGTAGAGTATGGTCATCCCAAGGAAGATACCGGTGCACCTGTTATTAATTATTCTGTTGCCTATGACAGAAACAATGCAAAACCACTGTACTATGAGGATTATCCGGGAAGCATTGTAGATGTATCACAGCTACAGTACATGTTGGAAAAAGCAGGCGGTTATGGCTACAAAAATGTTGGTTTTATTCTGGATAGAGGATATTTCAGTAAAGAAAATATACACTACATGGACAAATACGGATATGAGTTTGTCATTATGATGAAGGGTATGAAAGAACTTGTAAAAAGTCTTGTCTTGGAAGTAAAAGGAACTTTTGAGGAAGACCGGAGATACAGTATCAGAGACTATAAAGTAAGTGGAATTACTGTAAAAAAACAGCTTTATCCGTCTGATGAAAAAGAACGTTATTTCCATATTTTTTACAATGACAGAAAGAGAAGCAGTGAACATGAGGCTATCGAAGCAAAGATTGACCGCATGGCTGAATGTCTTCATAAACATGAAGGCACAAAATATGAGATCAAAGGCAGTGGTTTTGCAAAGTACTTTGATCTGATCTACTATAATAAAGGAAAAAAAGATGAAAAGTTCATGTATGGACGCGAGCTTTGTGATGTAATCAATGAAGAGATACGTCTGTGTGGCTATTTTGTTATTATAACCTCAGAAAAAATGACAGCTGCTCAGGCCCTGGAGTTATATAAAAGCAGAGATGCATCAGAAAAGTTGTTCCGTGGAGATAAATCCTATCTTGGAAACAAAAGTTTCCGGGTACATACAAGCGAGTCGGTACATGCAAAAATATTTATAGAGTTTGTGGCACTGATTATCCGGAGCAGGTTTTATACTTGTCTGAAGGAACAGATGCAAAAGAACGGAAAGAAAAATTATATGACTGTTCCAGCGGCAATCAGAGAACTGGAAAAGATAGAACTGATCCGGCAGAGTGACCGTGAATATCGCATGGATTATGCAGTTACAGCTACACAGAAAGAAATACTGAAGGCATTTAACATGACAGCGGCGAATATCAGGACGCAGGCATCAGTGATGAATGAAGACCTGATGAAGATAGAGAAAGAAGGCTAAGAAGAACCATGGCAAGAAGAAGCATTTCCATAGAAGAAAAGATTGAAGCACAAAAAGAACTGGTTTCAAAAGCAAAAGACAGATATGAAGCAGAACTGGATAAGCTTGAGAAACTGATGAGAAAAAGAGATGAACTTCGTAGCAAGGAACTGATGGAGGCATTTACCAACAGTGAACGTTCTTTTGAGGAAGTGATGAGATTCCTGTCAGGAAATGAGGTGGATGATGAATAATCAGTATTTGATGAAGGTATATCCTGCCGGTAGAGGGCGGGATGTTTACAGAAATATCGAAATTTGCGGTAATAGCACATTAAATCAGTTATGCGGGGTTATCCTGGAATCCTTTGATTTTATAGACGAGCATCTATATGAATTTTGCATGGACAACCACATATATAGTGAAGATGCATATCAGTCAGATCCTGAAGGAGAGGAACCTTCAGCTGATGTTACTCTGGATGAAGTTGGACTTTGTAAAGGGCAGAAATTTACACTTCATTATGATTTTGGAGATGATTGGATGTTCACAATTACAGTGTCTAAGATTGTTGAAGTTCAGAAAGATTTCAGCCCTCGTATAGTTAAAGCAAAAGGAAGTATTCAACAGTATCCAGATTGGAATGAAGATGAATTTGACTATGAATAATACGGTGTTTAAACATAACGAGAGTTAATTTTTTGGGAAGTTAACATTTACACATTTTTATGTGCATGGATTCATTATAGGTGATTGCACTATAGGGCGGAAATACCTGCTCTGAAATATCGGATTTAGGTGCTCTGAATTTCCGGAAAAAGTGCACTACTTAAATGGAATATACATGCTAGGAGGGTGCTCTGAGACCTTTTCCTTTTTGTATGCTGATGACAGTATACAGGTCAATTCAGAGACAGGCAAGTAAATCAGTATTTTGATAATTTATGAGGTCAACAACAAATATTGGTGGCTGCAAAGCAGCCGCCTAAAAATGTCAAGGTACTCGCTATTTTGCGTTTACGTTATGGAATAGGGTAGCATCAGATGGATACAAAATTAGATGGTTTAATGAAGGAATATATGTTTGTGAATATCTTAATGATGGAATGACAAGAAATATTGAAAATAATTACCTGAAAAATTTTCAAGGTTATACGTTATGGATTATGGAACTCGCAAATATTCAACAGAATAAAGCTGATAAGATAAAATGTATTGCATTGTATTGTTATATTGCAAATAAGAAAAAAGTTGATAGGAAAGTTTTAGCTCAAAAATTTGGAGTATCAACATTAGATATAAGGTTTGCATATTTATTAGGTAAAATCATTCATGTTAAAATGAAATATCGTCGATAAGTATGGAGGTTACTGATTTGATGAGCTGGGTTCTCTGAATATTCTTGTGCACTGAAAGCGCCAGTCCGGAAGCAGAGAACCACCATGCAGTTTTATTCGCTCATAGCTGAATTCAAACTATAAACTTCTCTCATAGGGCGATAGTTGGTTGCATCTTCAAGATATTTATTGAGTTTATTCCCTTATAGTACGAAATAGAATCTACAATCTTCTGAAAGAAACGCTTTTAAGGATGGAAACCCGTCAGAACTATATGACAGTGCCAGCATCCATAAGAGAACTTAAAAAGATTGAAATGGTTTGCAGAAGCAAGGGACAGTACCGTTTGGATCATGCCGTATCCAAAAAGCAAAAAACAATACTCAGCGCCTTTGGCATGGATGCTTTCAAAAGAAGTAGCAAAAGTATGCGTGGACTGATGATCTTCCTGGAAGGATAAAATACCTGCCCCTGTAAAGGGGCAATGACATTTAGTGTAACTTTTATGAAAAGTTCAGGTTCTTACTTCCTCCATACCATCTTATCCACAACTCCCGTATAGCTCTGGATCAGTTTCACGACCTTTGTAGATACATTCTTTTCTATATAATCCGGCACTGGAATTCCATAATCTCCATCCAGATTCATCTGAACTGCAGTGTCTACAGCCTGCAATAATGACTTTTCATCAATTCCGGCAAGTACGAAACAAGCTTTATCAAGTGCTTCTGGTCGTTCTGTACTTGTGCGGATGCAAACTGCAGGGAACGAATGCCCAATACTTGTGAAAAAGCTGCTCTCTTCCGGAAGTGTTCCGGAATCTGACACAACCGCAAAGGCATTCATCTGCAGATGGTTGTAATCATGAAAACCGAGCGGTTCATGTTGTACCACTCTCCGATCCAGTTGAAATCCAGATTCTACAAGACGCTTTTTGCTTCTTGGATGGCAGGAATACAGAATCGGCATATCATATTTCTCTGCCATTTTATTGATCGCATTAAATAGTGAAGTAAAGTTTTTCTCTGTATCAATATTTTCTTCTCTGTGAGCGGACAATAAAATATATTTTTTTGACTCCAGTCCTAGTTTTTGGAGAATTTCTGATTTCTCTATGTCATCCAGATTCTGCTGCAGTACTTCCGACATAGGAGATCCCGTCACATAGACACGCTCCTTTGGAAGTCCGCACTCATGAAGATATTTTCTTGCATGCTCGGAATACGCCAAATTTACATCCGAAATAATATCAACGATACGACGGTTTGTTTCTTCTGGCAAGCATTCATCCTTGCAGCGATTTCCTGCTTCCATATGGAAAATCGGAATATGCAGGCGTTTTGCTGCGATTGCTGACAGACATGAATTGGTATCTCCGAGAATCAACAGTGCATCCGGCTTGATCTGCTTCATTAACTTATAAGAACAGTTAATGATATTTCCCACTGTTGCCCCCAGGTCATCACCAACTGCATCCATATAGACGTCCGGATCGTCTAACTTCAAATCATGAAAAAATACACCATTTAAGTTATAATCATAATTCTGTCCCGTATGTGCCAGAATACAGTCAAAGTATTTGCGACACTTATTGATCACCGCACCAAGGCGAATAATCTCAGGGCGGGTTCCTACAATAATCAGAAGCTTCAGCTTCCCATTCTCTTTGAAATGAATATCTGAATAATCCACTTTGATTTCTTTACTTGACATAACATTCCCTCCACTCTAATTATCTTCCACTAATTCGAAAAATGTATCCGGATGATCTGGGTCAAACTGCTCATTCGCCCACATAAGCGTTACAAGATTCTCTGTTTCTGACAAATTGATAATATTATGTGTATATCCAGGCAGCATATGAATTGCCTCAATTTTCTCACCAGATACTTCAAAATTCATGACTGGATATGGCTGCCCATTTTCATCCAGACCAATCCTACGCTCCTGAATCAGTCCATGTCCTGAAACAACAATAAAGAATTCCCATTTGCTGTGATGCCAATGCTGACCTTTCGTAATTCCCGGCTTGCTGATATTTACAGAAAACTGTCCACAGTCTGCTGTTTTCAAAAGCTCTGTAAAAGAACCTCTGTCATCACAATTCATCTTGAGTTCAAATTTTGTCTTATGCTCCGGCAAGTAAGATAAATAGGTAGAATACAGTTTTTTTGCGAATGAGTGATGTGGAATCTCTGGCATCCATAGGGTTTTTGGCTGCTCTTTAAAAGTATACAATAACTCTACAATCTCTCCAAGTGTTGTATTATGTGTCATTGGTGCAAAACAATACTTCCCGTCTGACTGTCCAACAGCATTAACTCCATTAAATTCACAACGATGTTCTTTTCCTTCTAAAGCATCCAACAATTCTTCCACCAGATCATCAATATAGAGCAACTCCAACTCCACAGAAGGATCATTTACTGTAATTTCGAGGTCATTCGCAATGTTATTGCAGAATGTTGCCACTGCGGAATTATAGTTTGGACGACACCATTTCCCAAAGAGATTTGGGAATCGATAGATAAGTGTTTTGGCTCCTGTCTCCTCACCATAACGAAGAAACAATTCTTCTCCTGCAAGCTTACTTTTTCCATACTCACTTCCCGCATATCGGCCAATCAATGTTGCTTGAATAGAAGATGCCAGCATAACCGGGCAGTTATTTTGATATTTTTTTAATGTATCCAACAATGTAGAAGCAAACCCGAAATTTCCTGCTATGAATTCCTTAGTATTTTGAGGACGATTTACTCCCGCAAGATTGAATACAAAATCTGCTTTCTCACAGAAGTAATCAAGCAGTGCCGGATTTGTATGAATATCATATTCATAAATTTCTTCAATGCATAATTGAGGTCTTGTTCTATCTTTTTTTTCTTGTATGTTCTTTAATGATGCAACAAGATTCTTTCCGACAAATCCTGCAGCACCAGTAATTAAGATATTCATTATCTTGCCTCCCATGCCTCTAATTCATCACGAATATATTTGAGGCTTAAAAGCTTCTCTTTTACCTGTTCCACATCCAGAAGCTCTGTGTTGCTTGAATTGAACTCAGTCAATGTATTCCGCTCTACATCTCCATCCTTGAAATATTTATCATAATTCAAATCACGCTTATCGCATGGAACTCGATAAAAATCCCCCATATCAATGGCATGTGCACATTCTTCATTTGTCAATAAGGTTTCGTACATCTTCTCTCCGTGACGGATACCGATCACTTTGATTTCATTCTCTGCATGGAACAATTCTTTAACTGCCTGCGCAAGCACCTCAATCGTACATGCCGGAGCTTTCTGCACCATGATATCTCCACTATTTGCATTTTGAAATGCAAATACAACCAATTCCACAGCTTCCTCAAGGCTCATAATGAAACGTGTCATGGTCGGCTCGGTTACAGTCATATCTTTTCCTTCCTTGATTTGACTGATAAATAATGGAATAACAGATCCTCTGGAACACATTACATTTCCATAGCGTGTACAGCAGATCTCTGTCTTTTCTGGAGAAACTGTTCTGGATTTTGCCACTATCACTTTCTCCATCATTGCCTTACTTGTCCCCATTGCATTTACTGGGTAGGCTGCCTTATCTGTAGATAAACAGATGACTTTTTTCACTCCGGCTTCAATAGCTGCAGTAAGTACATTTTCTGTTCCAAGAACATTTGTCTTTACTGCCTCCACTGGGAAGAATTCACAGGATGGAACCTGCTTTAGTGCCGCTGCATGGAATATGTAGTCCACTCCATGCATTGCATTTCTTACACTCTGAATATCACGCACATCTCCTATGTAAAATTTCAGCTTATCACTATACTCTGGATAAAACTGCTGATAAAAATGCCGCATATTATCCTGCTTTAATTCGTCGCGGGAAAATATGCGGATTTCTTTAATATCTGTAGTTAAAAAGCGGTCTAGGACTGCATTTCCGAATGATCCTGTACCGCCGGTGATTAAAAGTGTTTTGTTGTTGAACATACTATTTCTCCTAAATTATTTATCTAATAAATGTTCTTTTGTCCCTTTTACAATTAACTCTATATTTTCCTCCGTTAAATATGGATGCATCGGTAATGCCAACACTGTTTTGCACAACTCCTCCGTTACCGGACATTCCACATACTGCTTTATACCATCAAAAGCTTTCTGTTCATGCATTGGCTTTGGATAATATACCATTGTAGGTATGTCTCTTCTCTTTAAATAAGTCTGCAATGCATCTCTTTCTTCCTGTGATTCTAATCGAATGGTATACTGCGCCCAACTGGAATATATTCCATCCGGAACAATCGGAGTTTTTACAACATCTTTGAGTAATTCAGTATATGTCTCTGCTACTTTATTCACTGCGTCCAATTCATATTCTCTAAACGCTTTAAGCTTCACTTGAAGAATTGCTGCTTGAATGGTATCTAATCTTGAATTCCAGCCAATTCGGACATTATCATATTTGAACGAACCTTTTCCATGTACACGAATAGACCTAAGGTAATCAGCCACTTCATCATCATTTGTGAATACTGCACCGCCATCACCATAGCATCCAAGCGGTTTTGCCGGGAAAAAGGAAGTTGTGGCTGCATCGCCAAAGCTACAGGCTCTTTGTTTTCCAATTACTCCACCAAATCCCTGCGCCCCATCTTCTAATACAAGCAGATTATATTTCTCAGCAAGTTTTTCAATTGCCGGATAATCCGCCGGTTGTCCAAAAAGATCCACTGCTATGATCACCCTCGGTCTCAATTTTTCTTCTTCAATCACGGATTGAATTGCATTCTCTAATGAATTCACATCTGCATTAAATGTATCTTTACGCACATCATAGAATACAGGTGTTGCACCTTCGAAAGAGACAATCTCACCAGAAGCAAAAAATGTAAAATCCGGAACAAATACGGCGTCCCCTTCTTTAATATCCCATGCCATCATCATCATGGTAAGGGCATCTGTTCCGTTTCCACAAGTAACACAGTGTTTTACCCCCACATACTCTGCCAGTTGATTTTCAAGTTCTGTTACCTGTCGGCCACTGATAAAATTGCTGTCCGTTGCCACTCTTATCATCGCAGTATCTATTTCATTCTTTAAAACTCTATACTGCTCTTTTAAATCCCTAAATTGCATGACTGTTTTCCCTCTTTTTTACTCTACTAAACAATTATTTTCTATAAATGCTTCCGCTTCTTGACGTACTATTTCAGGATTAAAAACTTTACGTATCCTAAAATACGATTTCGGTTCTCCACCAAATTCTCTGAATGATTTTGATATTCGTTTGATAACAGAACCTTCAAAATCATATTTCAATCCCTTCTCCGAAGCAAATTTGATTCCCTCCCATGTTAATGCATTGTATGTTTCTAACTTTTGATATTCTGGTATACTTCCTCCAAGTAGATGATATACTGATTCATCATCCCAGATTAAAAATAAAACACTTGCTATATTTCCTCCTCCACACTCTTCTGCATAGAGAATTTTTCCACACCTATTAATCTGACTACCTTGATAAATTTTCTCCCATGTTTCAAAAGAAAAAGGGCACCGCAATCCTTGTTTTAAAAATACTTTTTCATGTTCTTCATAAAATTTTTTATAATCTAATCCTTCTTTTATTGCTGCATTCTTATAACCTTTTTTTATGTTTTTTTTATATTTTGATGATACTCTTTGCCATACTTCTTCTATATTTTCCAAATTTTCCAACACGTACGTATACCTTGTAATAGCAGTGTATCTATTCCAAAAAAAAGGTAACCAATTTGTAAAGTTATAATGGTATTGTTGCTCATAAACATCTATATTTAATTCCTTTATAAAACTACATGCTGCTTCGATGACCTTTTCTTCAAAATTTTGTTTTGCAATAGACTTAGCCCCTTCGGGATATTTGAAAAGTATTCCATTATTCTGAGTTAACAATGCCTTTGTTATATATTTATAGTTTCCTCTGCTTTCAAAATAATATGGCATGGCTGCAAAAATTTGTGAATTATGTTCATATAACCATACATTCCATTTATCTTCACCACACACAGCATCTAACCACCATGCTTTTGAATAAATCGGAACATATATATCTTTACAAAATTCTACATATTTCTCCTTATTCAACATTGTATCTTTCTCCTGTTCTAATATCTCGAATTTTTTTAGCAGGTACTCCTGCATAAACACTAAATGCATCTAAATTCTTTGATACAACACTTCCAGCACCTATTACAGTACATTTTCCAATAGTTACACCTGGCAAAATTGTTACATTTGCGCCTATCCATACTTCATCGTGTATTATAATCTTCCCATTTTTAGTAAGAGTTTCTTTTATATATGGATATGTATTAATTTCTTGTCCATTATTTGCATTACTTTCACAAATACATGTAACATTGGGTGCAATAGAAACATTTTTTCCAATAACTAAATTGGAAAGATCATTATTAGGACTTACAATAAATCCCATATTAAAAAAGGAATTTTCACCAATCGTTCCTCCCATAGATTCAAAATATATTTTTCTTATCTTAGCATTTGGATAATATGATATAATAAACTTTCGGAAATTACGTGGCATTATATTTACATTTTTAAGTAAATATCTATTGATTCCTTTTTCACTCCACCGTAATATTTTTTCAGATAGATTGCGCATTAAAATTCTCCTGCCATATCTGTACTTGAAAAATCTGTTAATGGAAGCTTCACAGCTTTTCCTTCCTTCTGGCTTTTATAGATTGAAAGAACTAATTCCAGCGCATTTCTTCCTGCATAGGCATCGACATATGGTGATCGATCCGTTTGAATTGCATCGATCACATCGGCATAAAGGCTTGTATGACCGTTTCCATATACATTACTTGTCTGTTCTTCTAAGCCCTTATTATCTTGATCTTTTTCTGTTTCATCTGCAAAGTTCCATACATCGATATTATTTGTAGACTTCCCACCTAGTTTTACTGTTCCGTTTTCACCAAATAAATATAATGTTTCTTCCAAATTTTGAGGATATACATTTGTTGTTCCTTCGATTGTAGCAACTGCTCCATTTTTGAATTTCACAACAGCCATACCAATATCTTCCGCTTCCAAATAGCTGTGAAACTGCTGTTTTGTTACTCCGTATACTTCCTCTATTTCATTTCCCATCATCCAACGAAGCAGATCAATTCCATGGATACACTGGTTCATGAGAGCACCGCCATCCTGTGCCCAGGTTCCTCTCCATGGCGCCTGTGTATAATAATCTTTGTTACGATTCCAACGTACATGAATAGAACCATGAGACAATTTTCCAAATCTTCCAGCCTCTAATGCTTTTCTCATTTCCTGAACTGCTACGTTAAATCTGTTTTGATGGCACGCAGATACTTTTACTCCTTTTTCTTCGGAAAGCTGAATGATCCTATCCGCATCCGCTATGCTCATCGCCATTGGTTTCTCGATAATTACATGGATTCCATGCTCAATACAGTACAATGCAATCTCTGCGTGAATTCCACTTTCTGTAGCAATTCCAACAAGTTCAATTTGATTTTCTTCAATCAGTTTTTTGTAATCGGTGTAGCTCTTGATGGATGTATCATTCTGTAATTCATGTTTTGACAAGAGACTTTCCATATGTTCCGGAATTACATCACATACGGCAACAAGCTCTAGCCCATTATTTAAAACAGCTTTGATATGGTTCGTAGCAATACGGCCACAACCAATTAGTGCGTATTTCATTTCTTTTCCTCCAATAAAAAAAGCTCTTAAAGAGCCTCGATATTTTCTCTCGCTTTTACATTTTTCATGACATTTTTCGTGTCAAAAATTGCTTTCGCGCCACGCTGGATCATTTCATAATCCACATTTGTATGAGCTGCAGTAATCAGAACGATATCATAGCTTCCGACAATTTCCTCGTTGATTTCTGGAATGCTCTGATATTTTTCACCTTTATATTTATATTCAGCTACCCATGGATCATAGTATTCCACGTTCGCTCCATTATTCTGCAGAACTTCAATCACCCGTAAAGCTGGACTTTCTCTGTAGTCGTCAATATCCTGTTTATAAGAAACACCTACAACCAATACCTTCGCATTTTTTAATGATTTTTCATACCTATTTAGAATCTTAGAAGCTCTTTCTACAGTATATTCCGGCATCTGATCATTGATCATCATAGAGCTTTCAATCATGGATGTATGGAATCCATACTCTCTTGCTTTCCAGGATAAATAATATGGATCAAGCGGAATGCAGTGACCTCCAAGCCCCGGTCCTGGGTAAAATGCCTGAAATCCATACGGTTTTGTTTTCGCAGCATCTATTACTTCCCACATGCTGATTCCCATACGGTTGCAAAGCATGGTGAGTTCATTTACAAGTCCAATGTTGATGTTACGGTAGGTATTCTCTAAGATTTTTTCCATCTCGGCAACAGCCGGTGAGCTTACTTCACATACATCTCCCTCTAATACGGATCTATACATCGCTGCAATCACCTCGGTTGCATCCTTCCCTACTCCTCCGACTACCTTTGGAGTATTTTTTGTTTTATAAATCAAGTTTCCCGGATCAACACGTTCTGGCGAAAATCCCAAGTAAAAATCTTCTCCACATTTCAATCCAGAACCTTGCTCTAAGATTGGTTTAATTAGTTCCTCTGTAGTTCCCGGATAAGTTGTAGATTCCAATACAACCATTGTTTCAGGTGAGAGACATTTTGAAATAGCTTCTGTGGAAGATTTTACATAGCTGATATCTGGCTGTTGGTGTGCGTCAAGCGGCGTTGGTACGCAGATAGCAATGAAATCCACATTTTTGATAAAACTAAAGTCCGTAGTGGCTTTCAACATTCCACTGCGGACTAAATTTTTGAGATCACTGTCAACAACGTCTCCTATGTAGTTATGACCTTCATTTACAAGATTTACTTTTTCTTCCTGTACATCAAAACCGATGGTTTTAAATCCTGCTTTTGCTTTTTCAACTGCAAGCGGTAGACCTACATAGCCAAGACCAACAACACCTACGGTAATTTCTTTGTGCTTAATTTTAGATAATAGTTTTTGTTTCATTTTTTCGTTCTCCCTAAATAATTTTATCTAATTCTTTTTCGATTTTTGAATTTATTTTTTCTAGCCATTCACAATATTGGTCACATCCAAAATCAAATTCTTGAGATACTATTCCAGTATACCAATTATACACCACATCAGGCATATTATCATCTATAGAAACTCCTTTCCCAAACCCGTACTTTTCTGATAAATCCGAAAAATAGCTTCCACTATCTGATAAAACTGGGATATGCAATAATGGACCATAGCTCTCTTTCACTCCAATAGCAGTTTCTACACCAGTATTTTCCGTTCCATATACTGAATTGATAATATCTGTTGCTTCCAGCAACTCACTAGTTTTATCCGGTGAGAAAGCACCTCCTAAAATCACATTATGAATTCCATTTTCTTCTGCATATTCTTTCAACTCAACCTCTGCATCTTTGCCATAGTATGCCAATACAAATCTAGAATCATTTTTAAAAATAGATAATATTTTTTTAAATGTACTAATATATTCTGGTATAATTCCCATATAAGTAATTCTTATTATCCCTGTGGATCTGGTAAAACGCTTAGTTTTTTTATAATTATGTAGCACTTGATAATCTTTATTTAACATTACTAATTTCTCTATTCCTAGATAATTAATTCCTCCAGGAGCTGGTGTTGTATTAAATCGAGCATGCTTTAATGTATTTTTTAAAACAGGTATAAATATCTTGTTTTTCCCCTCTAGAAAGTCTCTTATATTAACACAATAATTTCTATGCTTCTTTAGTGTTTTATTAAATAACCAGGCAGCATTTTCTCCCCAAACGACAATTAAATCATAATTATTATTTTTTATTACAGAATCAGCATATTTCTTAAATTCGTAAAATACTTTCATTTTTTTGTAAGATCCTATATTTGTCGGTAGAATGGATTTATATTGATACATTTCACAATCATATATAGTTTTTGCTGGTTTTTCATACCGTTGAATACAAATAAAATCAAAATCTATTTTATTTCTCTTAAAATACTCACAGAAGAAATTAGCACATGTCATATGTCGCAAATCAGCAACACTAAGTATTGCGGCTTTTTTCCTTATTTTATTCTTATTTTCCATAAATTATCTCCTTAAAACATCTTTGCCAAATCTAATTATATTCAAAATATCTTTTTTTAACCAAGCTATCAAAAGAATGTATATTAACAAATACAAAAACATACTATGCCACCCTGATAATGTGGTAACTGCAAAAACATATAAGGGTGTCACTAAAAATTCAACATATAAATTAAATTCATTTTTTATTTTCAATTTAGAAATAACATATATTTTAGTAAATAATGCTTTAATGCCTAAAAAAATGACAATTCCCGCAATTGCTACATATAAATTAGGATAATAACTAGTAAAGACATATGCATATATCATACTAAATACCATTATAGAAAAGTTAATCAACAAGATTATTTTTTCTTTTCTTAGCGCTTTCATATATGTATTCAATAAAATAGACATTTCGCTTTCAAAAACACAAATCGGCATAATCCATACCATAATTTGCATACTAAATGAATAATCTGGTAACCATATTCTTATGATTTTTTGTACAGGAATTGCAAAAATCAAACATCCTAGTGCAAACAGTACAACTATTATATTTAGATTTTTAAAAACAAACGCATAGTGTTGATATTGTATTTTCTTTAAAACAGGAAAAAATACAATACCTATCATTGTTACAAATGACAAAATCATGTTTACTATACTTAATGATAGTGAGACTTTTCCAAATATAACAATATCCCATCCATTTTCTATTCCCAGTCGAATTACTCCAACAATAAAATTTGCTGCTATGCCTGAAATTAATAATGGCAGTCCAATTTTAATATTATCTCTTATTTCTGACCATACATCAGCTTTAAAATATTTTTCTTTTTTTAAAATATCTTTGAACTCTAATGCTGATAGACCTAAGGATATCCATCTCCCGATAATATCTGCCCAAATAATAAATATATATGTATTTTGTCCTTCAAATAAAAAGAGAATCAATAAAATTACAAATACAATTCTATCTAAAATTGTTATATTTGCGTATTTTTTTATTTGATCTGTTGCCTGCAATATTAGTAAAAAAAAAGTTTTAATTACATGAGCAAAGGCGCCCAAACAAAAAAGGATAATCACTACTTTCTTTTGAGAATTATTTTCGTTAAAAAATAAAACAAGTGCCACGATAACTTCTAAAATAGCTACAAAACCTGAAAGAAATAATAACTGATCTCTTATTAATCTCTTATCTAAAGAGTCATATATTTTTCCACCATATTTTAAATAAATACCATCACATAATCCCAAATGAAATAAACCCGCATATGACATATATAAAACGTATAATTGCCAGTATCCAAAATCTAATTCACTAGTCATTTTGGGTAATATAAGTGTAGAAAAAAGCGATACCACTAAAGCAATTGCATTTGCTATGAATGTGTATGAAATATTTTTTACAATACTTAAACCTTTCATTTATGATCCCCCAGTTTTTCAAACACATGCTCCATATTTTTTTTGTATGCTTTTTTTGAAAAAATTTTTTCATATATGTCAAATGCATTTTCTACATGATTTTCAATTTCATGATAGCTACTATTTGCTACTTGTATTATTTTCTTGGCTAAGGCATCTGGAGTGTTATCAACTGTATAGATATCATTATCTTGATTAAAAAATAAATCTAATCCTTTTGATTTCCCTGTAATCACCGGCGTTTTTGCTATTATACCATCTATAACCTTATTTGCAACTACACATTTGGCTTTATCAGAACCTCCAAAGATCCCTAATGAAACATCACAATTATCTATTATAAACTTTTCCCATTGTTTCATGTCCCCCCACAAATCTAAGAATTCAATACAATCACTTAATTGCTTGTTTTGAACCTGTTGTTTATAATAGTTTGCTCTTTCTCCAGGTGGACCAATGATATACAATTTAGCTTTTAAATTCTTTTCCTTTAATATAAACATTGCATCAATTATACATTCCACTCCTTGTAAAGCAACAAAAGAACCAGTCCAACAAATAGATAAATATCCTCTTTCTTTTTTATAGAATTTCAATTTTGCCGGTTGTTTTTTGTTAATTACTAACGGAACACATGTTGAACTAACGTCTTTTTCTTTTAAATTTACGCTGCATATAAAATGTTGACGTTCTGCATCATTTAAAAATAATACTTGATCTGCCATTTTCATACAAATTTTATCACGAAAATAATATCGCCTTCCCATTATTGAATATGGAGTATATATTTTTTCATCATTTACTGTCATATCATAAATAGGAGCATATATATCACATATTATTTTTTTTCTAAATAATTTACACAACATAATTTTTAAAGCTGTGTGTTCCATTGGCGGTAAATACACTACATCTGCTTTTATAATCTTAGGTATTTCTTTTATTTCATATATATATTGTAAAATATTTTTCTCCAATTTTCTTTTTACAGATGGAACTTTTCCAGAATATATTACATCATACTTTTTCTCTTCTACATATTCTATAAAAGAACTTTGCCTATATCCTGATTTATCCTCTCCCCAATATAGTAATCTCATCAAAAATTTCTCTCCCTTCAATTAATTAAATATAGGCATCTGATAAATAATGCCTAAACCCATTGAGCTTACTGAGTTTTTTTACTTGATTTATATAAAATTTTTCTCCATAGGTATAAAAACCATTCATCCCCCTTGGAGGAGAACATTTATGACTTCAAAATATCATCAGGTTCCTTTAAATAACGTTTTTCTATCTCCCATTTTTTGATAACTGTTTCCAAACGGATAATTTTCGGGTGAGTGTCTGCGATGATGAGAAGTTTTAGTTTAGCATTGTTTTTAAATAGTGAGCGATTATTTTCATTCACTTTTTCCCTTTCTCGGTTACTTTGTATTATGATTGAAATTTCCTCTTTAAAGGTTATCTTTTCTTTTTGATAATCCAAGACAAATCTATTATTCTTGCGTAGTACTGTGCACCATATTGGGTTAAATGTCTGCAATCCTGACTGATAAAATAATGATCATCTGTAAACACTCTAACAGAACCATCCTCATTCTGAACTGCTCCAATCATGTTAATATAATGTTCACCATATATATCACTTAATTTCTGATTATTTCTCAGCACTGTATCATCTAATGTTATTGCCTGTTCAAAATAATCCTCTGAATTTCTATGACTATATATTATACCATTTGAAGAACCATAATTTTTATACCCGATAATATAAAGTTTATCAGAGGGTATCATATTCGGGAGATCATCTGAAATATCAGATTTTGGAATAGAAATTGCTCGAAAAACAACATCAGCCTCTAAGAGTCTGTTCTTATTTTTTATATATACTTCTTCAGACCTTGGAAAGATATATGAAATCTCAATTTGATCCGCAATTGACGATTCATTTAGAATATTTGCCCAGTCTCTTCCAAAACTATCTCCAATAACAAGAACCTTAACCTTATCGGAACTTTCAAAATCTTTATCCCAAGAATAGGGTACATCACAATACTCAGCGTGCATTCCTCTATGCACATTCGTTTTTTCAATACCTAATTCTGGAACATCTCGAATGACACCCGCATGTAGATAAATAACTCCAGAAACAGCAGATTACTGTAGAGAGGAGAGCAATCACCATAATAAATATCATCAGAGCATATAAATCTGTACGATTTGTTACTGTATAATACATATATGCAACAATCATCTGATGGCAAAGATAAATGCTAAAACTTGCTCTGCCAACATAAGAAATTCCCTTAACAAATTTAACTGGCTTTTCTTCTGTGTTAACAAATATATATACCAATATTGTTGTAGCACAAACTACAATCAATAATTTTATAGATGCTAAAGGATATGTAATGTTCGCACACAGAAAAAAGAGAATTATGCCAAAGCATACCGCTTCTGTTATGTATTGCATCTTCATTGTCATTTTTTTACTCTTCGGCAAAAAGGCAATCAGACTACCTATGGTTATTTCAAAAGCCCTAAATGGAAGGTAATAGAACTTTTCTGCAGTTGTAGCTACTGGCAATAAGTATGCAATCAAAGATATCAGGGTAATGACTACTACTGAAATCTTCACAGCATTCATATTCCTTTTTGCGAATTTGAATACTATCAAATAGATCAACGGCAATAATACATATGCTTGCATCAACACTCCTACATACCAAGTGTGCATCAGTGGTTTAAATACGTTTGCTATGTCCCAATAATTTTTTGTTGTAATACAAGACAACACATTATTTGCAAACACATTTGATGCAATTACCGATTCACTTAGGTTTTCTAGGTCATCCGGCAACATAGTAAACAATCCCAAACCTAAAGCAAGTGTAGACATAATCAATATCAAGGGCCACAATCTTGCAACCCGGCTCACAATAAATCTCCAATAACTAAATTTATTCTTTTCCATCGCCTTGGTTATACTTTTCATCATAAAGTATCCACTTACAACGAAGAAGATGTCAACACCAAGATATCCGTATGTTAGATCCCCCCGAAATGATAGAGTACTACTGCAATGATTGCAATTCCTTTTAGTGCATCTATTCTATAACTTCTGTTTACTTTTATTTTTTGTGTTAATAATTTTTCCAATTCCATATTTTTTCTCCCGTATCTGTTAATTTTTAAGCATTTGTAAGTATACCACCCCATTGATTTTATAGTGGGTTCTCATAGCTTATATATAAACTTTCGTTTTCTATATAAGCAAGTTAACCACATCATATAAGAAAATCATTTAGCAATTCCTAGTTAATTGAAAAAAATATTATTATGCAAAATTAAATCCCACTCAAGTTGATTAAATCCGTTATATCTCATAACTGTACCAAAACTCCATATAATGCAATATATAACTAGCGCTCCCCAATATTTTATTTTAGTTTTAGAAGTATGTCTTAAATTTTGCTTGTTAAAACAACTAATTGTAATTCCAACCAAAATATATACAATAAAATTAAAATTTCTAAATATTCTATCAAATGTTAAATTCAAAATAGTAAGCGGTAAGAAAAATGCAGATGCTATTATTGCTTTATAACACATATCTACAAGCAACTTATTTTCTTCATATCTATTATTTTTTACAATAATTTTTTTTGAGTATATTACCAAAAATAAATTTGCAAAATAACATATAAAAGGTATTATAAATCCTATTCCCATAATTGTTTCTCCATACACAACACTTCCCTGATTCTCGCTCATAAGGGAAATTATCCAACTAATAATAGGCAAACTTTCTCCATATACTTTTAATGTTATACATATACTACTTATTATAAATATAATTAAATAATAGTACTTTTCTTTTAAGATTTTCTTTTCATCAATGAATAGTAAAATAAAATATACTATTGCAATAGAATGAAATAATGCTGAAAATGCTATTCCCATAATAAAAATTGCTTTTTTCCCTTGCATTAAAAATAGCATTGACACCGTTAATATAACTACAACTACAAAATTACGCACTTGATTAATATCATAAAAAACTAAGATTGAAAAATATAGACTAAAAAAAATTGATAAATTAATTCCCGTCTTTTTAATATGATATATCAATAATATATATAACGGTACTACTAAGACTGTTATAAATGCGTTATAACTTAATCCTTGATTCCTGCAAAAAGTTGCTATCGTTCTGTATCCTATTTCAAAAGTATTAAATTCCCCTGCATCATATCTCCATTTATAGGCCCAATAATCACCATTCAATGTATTTCCACAAAATAAAACAAATAAAAAAACTATTGTTAAAAAATTTACTATTTTGCTTTTTTTTTGCAAAAAACTGAGTATAATATTTGTTATCCACACTATTAAAAATATACAAACTAACATAATTTATTTTCATACAACTTCTTGAACTTGTATAATCCTCTCTACAAATTTCTTGCTTATATATTACTTAACTTCTTCTAAAATATAAGTTCCCGACTTGTAAACTGTACTCTGTGGACATATATAAATATTTTTATCATTTACCACGTTAGGAAATTGAATATTTCCAAATTGAAACAACCACATTGGCCATATATCTTTTCTTATTTTTAATATTTCTTTTACTTGTTGGTTCAAAGAATATTCCAAAAGATGAACATATCTATCTTTTACTCCGTTTCCAAGTTTGTTTGACATCCTATATTTCCATATATTTTGTGTAGGATCTCCTTCAACGGAAGTTGCCATATAAAATTTTCCATCTAAAGCTTTTCCAAATATACAAGGACCAGGCAAAGGATGTATTTTTTTTACAATGACGCCTTTTTCATTATTCTCATCTATTTTATAAAACCAATTTTGTTCTAACGGTGTGTCAGTTGCATAATATATAGCATCTTTAGTTGGATATAGTATACATGCCCTATATTTTTGTTTACCTTTTACAATGGGTTCTACCGTTGTAAAATCCATATCTGCTGTCCATATAGCAGATTCTTCGTCTGTATCCCCTGTCATTATGAGGTAACGATGATTATATTTATCAAAAACTATGTTATGAATATGAGTAACCGTATTCGGTGGAAATGTAAATATTTCTATCCATGTACTATTTTTACGTCTATATATCGCCACTTCACCTTTATCAGTATTCCATATATATTCTCCATATAAAATATCCAAAATATTACCATTATTATCGTATGCAACACAAAAATTCAATGGATTATTCATACCTTTTGCAAAATGATGTTCTATTGTTATACTGTTACTTAGAACTGAATAGTTGTATATGTGCCCGTGTAATGAAAAAAGGAATTCGTTAGTATTCAATGAAATTGCTACACGAGGCTCATACCTAAATAAACGTTCTACAAGTTCTATAGCTTTGATTTTAGAATAAATTTTAAGTTTTTGTATAAACTTTTTATTTTTGTTTGATCTCAAAATGAGCGATCCTTTATAATAACAAAATAAATATTTTTCGTTTTTACATAATAATTTCTCTTTTAAATATAATTTTAGCGCCTTCAATTTTTCACGTCCTATCTTGAAATGTTAACATTTTATAAGTTTTATACTATTCATTACTTGATTGTAATATTGTTTTATAAGCAATTTCAGTTAAATATTCTCTTTTCAATAATTCTCTGGCATTTTTTCCTTTTTCATTCAAATACGAATTATTGTTCTTTTGTTTTTTCTCAATATCAGATAATTTGTTCATAAAACCATCTATATCATTTCCACATACCCACCAACCGCACTTTCCTTTTTCTAAGATTTGTCCTAAATCTGTATTAGAGTCTGTGCATGCTAAAATTGGAAGCTCACAATTCATATAATCCATAATTCTTGATGGAAAATTAGGAATGGTAAATCTTTCATCTAAGAAAACCAACCCAATATCACAAGCTTTCAGTAATTCTATGTACTTGTCATGCGGTTGATACTGAATATATGTTACATTTTGATTTTTTTCACTCTCCGCTTTGATTTTATAAAACTCTGTTCCAGAACCGCACATAATAAAATGCAGTGTTTGATGGTTTTTGTATTTTTTTAATAATTTAACTATGAATTCAACATTTTGGGGCCGTCCAAAATTTCCTCCATATATAATCCATAATTTATTTTTCGGAATTCTATACCTTTCACTAATATCATGTTTACATACAGGTTCAATTTCCAACAAATCAATGGTATTAGGGCATAGTCCCACCTTTTCTTTATTAATTTCTGGATTATGCGCTAAAACATATTTTATGTTCTGTGGTGACATACAGCCAATTCTATCTGATACTTTATATAGCATTTTTTCCATATATCTAAAATAGAGATAAGCAATTCCTTTGATTCCTTTTTGGGTTAATATTTCCAAATCGATCGCATTTTGAGGAAATATATCCTTCAACATTAAATATGTAAATGCCTTTGATTTTTGTTTTATCTTTTTTATCATTGGCGCTATAGTAATGGGAGGGGTTGAATATAAAATTAAATCGAATTTTTGTTTTTCAAAATATTTATTATAAGCAGAAAGAAATTGTTTTCCTATCAATAACGTAGAAATTCCTTTCTCCCAAAATGCGACTTTAGTAATATTCCCTGTTTTTACTCTTAAAATTTGAACCCCCGAATCGGAGTATATCTGCGTTTTTTTTTCCTCTCTTCTTTCACTGGAACAAATCACAAATACTTCATGTCCTTTTTGCTGAAACATTCTCAATAAATCTGTATAAATGCCACTTGCATTTATATTTCTAAACGTTCCTATCGTAATAAATAACACTTTCATAGATCTAACCTCTATATTCTGAAAGAACAATTTTTCTGTATTTTCACTAAAATTATTATTCCAACCAATTCATTAACACTTTTTTCATCATTTTACTTTCCTCACGGGTACTCCTGCATAAGTTCCACACGTTTCAATACTTTTAATTACTACTCCACCCGCTCCAATCAGACAATTATCACAAATCGATACATTGTTTTTTACACTTGCTCCAATACCAACCCATGTTTTTTCCCCAATATTAACCGCCCCTGCAAGTGAGGCATTAGGCGCTATATGTACATAATCCTCCAAAATATTGTCATGCTCCACAATTGCTCCCGTATTGATAATACAATGTTTCCCTATTCTGGTAGAAGAATTGATTACTGCATTTGCCATTACAACTGTTCCATCTTCGATGTCAACATCTATTCCAATTGTTGCTGTTGGATGGACTAATGTAGCCCATTTCATATTGTACTGCTCGGCTATCTTTTCTCGGATTGCATTAGAGCCTATTGCAATTACAAATTCACATGTATTTTTATATTGTTCTGCTTCACAGATTTTTCCTAAGACAGGAAAACCAACCATTTCTTTCAGGGAACCATTATCATCTAAAAAGCCTTTTATTTTATAATTATTTTTTAATGCAAGATCAGCAACCACCTTCCCATGCCCACTCGCACCAATGATAATAATATTTTTTTCATTTTTTAACATTTATACTTTGTTCCTTCAAATTTTTCCATAGTCGCAGATGTTTCACTTGAAATGCCTTCCCGGCAGAAAACGATTTTTACTGTCCGAAAGATTATCTTCATATCCAATAGAAACGATATATGATCTACATATTTGACATCCCAATCGAATTTTTCTTCCCAACTAATAGCATTACGTCCACGAACCTGTGCTAATCCTGTAAATCCTGGACGTACTTCATGTCTTCTAGCCTGATACCTGTTATAACGTGGCAGATATTCTGGCAATAATGGTCTAGGTCCCACAATGCTCATATCTCCCTTTAGGATATTAAAAAGCTCCGGCAGCTCATCTAAGCTGGTACTTCTAAGCCATTTTCCAAACTTAGTCAGTCTCACTTCATCCGGCATTAAATTTCCATTTTCATCCTTTTCATCCGTCATTGTTCTGAATTTATATAAGGTAAAAATTTTTTCATTCAGCCCTGGTCTCTCCTGTTTAAAAATAACCGGGCTTCCGAGCTTCATTTTCACAAGCAACGCCGTGATCAAAAGTATTGGACTCAATACCACGATTCCACACAACGCGCATATAAAATCCAGAGATCTTTTCATACATGCCTCATAAAATCCTCGTTTTCTTCTCATTTCCCAATCACCTACTCAAAGCAGTTTCTAATAATCCGAATCACAACCTGCTGTTCCTCCATCGACATTTTATTGTCACTGGGGAGGCACAGCCCGCGATGGAAGAGATCCGCCCCAACATCCAGAGGTTTTCCGTCTTTGCCAAGTGCGCCGCCGCTGATATAGGCATTGGTCTTCGCCCGTCCGTCGCCTTCCCTTGTAACAAAGGGACTCCTGCGGTAAATCGGCTGCATATGCATGGGTTTCCAGACCGGCCGTCCTTCCGCATTGTATCTGGCAAGAACTTCCAGAATCTCAGTCGGACAGCTCTTTCCATGCTCTCCGATATACAGGGCTTCCTGTTCCCCCCGTACCTGTTTGCACATTGCTTCCGGTTTGATCAGCAGGCAGGATAACCAGAAGTTGGGTTGTGAAGTTTCACCATCATAAGGATTCATTTCCACCGGAAGGTCTTTAAATCCCTCTTGATACCGTTCATAAATTGCCTTTTTCTGCGCAATATGCTCTTCCAGATACGGAAACTGTCCGCGTACCACGCCGGCGATCACGTTGCTCATCCGGTAGTTGTATCCCAGCTCTTCGTGCTGATACCATGGTGCATTTTCCCTGGACTGGGTAGACCATTTCCGCACTTTGTTTGCAGCCTCCAGATCATCAGTCAGAAGCATCCCGCCGGAGGAACCGGTAATGATCTTGTTTCCATTAAAAGAAATGACATTGTAAGCGCCGAAGGTACCTGTTTGCTTCCCTTTATAAGTAGCTCCCAGTGATTCTGCCGCATCTTCCACGATCACAGCACCGTGTCTGTCACAAATCTCTTTGATCTCATCGATTTTTCCTGGTGTGCCGTAAAGATGTGCTACAACAACTACTTTTACCTCCGGATAAAGCGCAAACGCTTTTTCCAAAGCAACGGGATCCATATTCCAGGTGTCATACTCTGTATCAATAAATACCGGAACTCCGCCTTCATAGACGACCGGATTCACGGTTGCATCAAAGGTTACATCCGAACAAAATACTTTGTCCCCCCGCTTTACGCCTGCCAGCTTCATTGCCATATGAAGCGCTGCGGTTCCAGCAGATAGCCCTACTGCATAGTTACATCCTACTTTTTCACACGTGATGCGTTCTGCTTCATTGATATTCGCACCAACCGTAGACATCCAGTTTGTCTCATAGGCTTCTTTTACATATTCAATTTCATCTCCATGCATAGTTGGAGAACTGAGCCAGATCTTTGACTCAAATGCTTTAAAATCTTTCTTTTCCTGAAACATGATGCCATTCCTCCAAATAAAAAGGACTTCCAAGAAGGAAATCCTAAAGATTAATCCCAATCAAAATGTGCCTGTTCTTATCAAAGAGCTCCATTTCGATCATCACATAGCGAAGCCGCAGCTTTTTCTTCACAATCCGGTCCAGATAATGCCTGAGCGGACCAGTGGAAGTAACAATCTCTTTTTCCGCATTCACAGTGACCTGTGACAGCCGAACCACATTTTCAGGATCTCCATCCAGCAGATTTCGAAGAAATGCTTCTTCCTCCTTCGAAACTGCGAGAAATACATCTCCATCCGCCCGGAGAAGCTTTGTGATCTGTGGAATTTTCTTTAATTCCACATACAGCGCCTCCGGCTGATCGGTACAGATAAAAAGATATCCTGGGAACATCGTTTCCAGATGAACAATACACTGCCCATCCCGTCTCCATACCCGTTCCCGTCTTATATAGAAGCAATCTTTAAAAAACTGTCTGCCCAGTTCTTTTTCGATCACATTCTTTGTTTCTTCTTCTTTTCCCGTTACCACCTGGATTACATTCCACATACGATTTCTCCTAAAAAAGAGTGTGCTTCGCCACTTCGCGATACTTGATCCCGAATTTAGTTTCCGTTTTTCCATCAGATTCCCGAAGGGCAGTCTCTACTGTCCTTCGGAAAGGATCTGATTTCTTTTTTGCTGTCTCAGCTCCTGTGTTTTCGCTGATTGATCCAGCAGCCGTTCATAAACTTCGCCTTTTTCCTCACTGCCGTTTTTCCCTGCCGGATGATACGTTGTCACGATCTCGGCCACTTTTTCTCTAATATGCTCATCATTGGTATACGCAGCCTCCATCAACGACTGCATCTGCTCCAGAAATACGTCTGTTTCAAAAGGAATCGGACATCCCACATGAATCAGACTGTTCGGTGTCTTCTTCAGCCCTTCCTCCGCCATGAGCTTCTCTTCATAGAGCTTCTCACCAGGGCGGAGACCTGTATATTCCACCCGGATGTCAACATCCGGCTTCAAGCCCGACAATTTGATTAAATTTCTTGCCAGTGTATCGATCTTAACCGGACTGCCCATGTCCAGGACGAAGATTTCTCCTCCCTTTGCATAGGTGCCCGCCTGCAGCACCAGACTGACTGCCTCCGGAATGGTCATAAAATACCGGATGATATCCGGGTGTGTAACCGTCACCGGACCACCCGCTGCGATCTGTTTCTTAAACAGAGGAATCACGGAGCCGTTGCTTCCAAGTACGTTTCCAAAACGTACGGCAACAAATTCTGTATGGATATCTCCGGAGAGGATCTGTTTTCTGACCATTGCGCCGTCTTCATCGTCTGCATGAGCATAGAGAATCGGAAGCTTTTCGGGTGTCTTCTCCTTGACCATGCGGTCAAAGGACTGGACGATCATCTCACAGAGCCGTTTGCTTGCCCCCATGATATTGGTCGGATTTACTGCTTTGTCCGTACTGATCAGGACGAATCTCTGACAACCGTTCATCATTGCCGCATAAGCAGTCTTGTAAGTACCGATGACATTGTTTTTGATTGATTCACATGGACTGTCTTCCATGAGCGGCACATGCTTGTGCGCTGCCGCATGGTAAACCACGTCCGGCCGGTAGGATTCAAATACTGCATTGATTCTTCGGGAATCCCGGACCGAACCGATCAATACAACCAGATCAAGCTCCGGATAGTTTTTCTTTAATTCCTGCTGGATATCGTAAGCATTGTTCTCATAGATATCCAGAATGATTAGCTGTTTTGGATGGTAGGATGCGATCTGCCTGCAGAGTCCGGAACCAATGCTTCCGCCGCCGCCTGTTACCAGGACTTTCTTGCCCTGGATAAAGCTATAGATCTCTTCCATATTGACGCGGATCGGATCTCGGCCCAGGAGATCCTCTACTGCAACGTCTTTTAATGCACTTACCCGAACTTCACCCGTCAGGAACTGGTAGATTCCCGGTAAGTTTTTCAGTTCACAGCCTGTTTCTTTACAGATATTAAGAATATCCCGTTTTTCCTGTGCAGATGCACTTGGAACCGCCAGAACGATCTTTTCAATCTTAAAACGCTCCACTGCCGAGAGGATATCATCCCGTCCTCCAATGACCGGAACCCCCTCCACATATCTGCCCCATTTATTGGGATTGTCATCGATAATACAGCAGACAATATCTTTCAGTTCTTTGGCAGTCTTAATATCCCGCAGGATCATCTGTCCCGCCTTGCCTGCGCCAATTAAAAGCACTCGTTTCGCCTTGGCGATCTCCTCGCTCTTTCGCTGTCGGCTTCTCTCAAGCAGCACAAATCGGTAAGAAAAACGCACCCCAAGGGTGAGGGCAAATTGGATCATAATTCCAAATACATAATAAGAAAGCGGCATCTGTCCAAACAGTACCGTAATTCCGATACAATGGAACACAAACGTAATCCCTGTCGCCACAATCGTCCTCAGCAGCTCACTGTAGCTTGCAAATCTCCAGATACTGTTGTAAAGCCGCATCCTCCAGAACACAAAAATCGAAAATACAACATAAATCAGAAGAAACTTATAATATGCTGACAAATACTCACTCGGTATCATCGTATAACGACAATCAAACCGAAACCATAATGCCAGAAAAAAAGCAAGTGTCACAGCAATAGTGTCATAGACCACCAACCCTATTGATACAACTTGCCAATGCTCCACTTTATTTTTCATATAGTACACCTTACTATCCTTCATCTTCTCAAAAATCCTCTTCAAAATCTACCACTTGTCTTATCCTACTACAAATTGCGGCATATTTCAACAAAATAACCTAATTTATGCAATATTTTCCGTAAAATACGTTGCTGTTTACAGTATTAATTAGTGTCTGCTGATTAAGCAGCTATCTGTAACTTCCAACTCTTACATCTG
>OBJF01001049.1_pt1 | contig 27138 bp, 20 predicted proteins | sample 1519091 | NCBI WGS metagenome assembly OBJF01 (sample SAMEA2452124, study PRJEB22498) | human gut metagenome | biome: human feces; feature: human gut; material: feces | place: Australia | collected 2012
TAATTTGCGACCGGATCAATATAAGTTAGGGACTTTAAGCGGCTTGTACGAATCCGGCAATGGTAAGAAATTATGGAATAACGGTAAGTTGGATAAAACGGGAGGGTGGAGCTACGGCATATACCAAATTGCTACACAAAACGGGACAATGAATGATTATTTGAATTATTTGCAGCAACATCCTAACTATCGACATTTTTATCATCGCTTACAGCGAGCCGGCGGAAATAATACGGCAATAACCGGAGATGCTCAATTTAAAAATACTTGGGCTGATTTGTCTAAAAACTCTGATTTTTTGCAATCACAACAAGATTTTATTGTTGCTAAAAAATTAGATCCCGCACTGCGCCGCATCAGCGATATAAAAGGATTGAATTTGGAGTACAGATCTCCTGTCGTCAGAGATGTGTTGTATTCAACAGCAACCCAACATGGTGAAGGAGGTGCTGCTGATGTTTTTCATAGTGCATTGGGATTTGATGCATCAGACCTTAGTGATGAAGATATTATCAATAAGATCTATCAAGAAAGGAGTAATGTTGGCAAATATTTTAGAAAAAGTTCAATTGAAATTCAAAACAATCTGAAAAATGTACGTTTTCCCAATGAAAATGCTAAGGCTTTGAAATTACTCAAATGCTATTCGTATTAAATTGGATGATGCCGTTATTGACGCTGAAAATGAATAACATCTTCAAGCAGGGTTTCATAATAACGTCCCATGGCGGCATCATTTATTCCCCTTCCGATAACACCATTGTCTTCACGATTATATAAATTCCAATAAAAGCTTAAAATGCCGTCTTGAATCTTGTTTAACGACTGAATCATTTTATCCGCGTCTTCTTTTGCTGCGAGTTCGTTAATTTTGGAAACAATTACCGATTTAAGACATTGATGATATTTAGCATCCAGTTTTTTGAGGTCATCATTATATATATTTATTTCATCCAGATTTTTAGGATACGCTTTCTTTGAGCATTCTTTTTTGTATTTTTCGACTTCCAGTTTAATTTTTTGCGATGTGTCAACCTCGGCGGACAGGGGTTCGTCTGCCCGGACATTTTCAATATTGATTATAAAACATGCCAGGAACAAAAACAATTTTTTCATATTTGCGTCCTCATTGTGTTGAAACAGTTTTTTGTTGAGTTTAACAGACTAAATTTCTAGATGCAAAGAGATATTAGAAAGTATTTTATAAACTCGATACCGTTTCTGTTTGCCACACCGCCGATTGAAAAGAAGTTGCATGAGCTGTTTTTAATTGTCGTCAGCCCCGTTTCGCCCGTCGCCTTGCGGCTTGTTCTCAACGGACGGGATTACGGCTTGGGCATCTAAATTCGCCGCGGTCGCCTGCGCTTTCCTTGCTCATTAAGATGTTCCCAAGAGCTTGCAGACAAAAACAACCGGAGCGTCGGTTGTTTTTGCTTAGCGCTTCTCCTCATCCGCTTTAAAAAGCTTTTGAATGCGGAAGCTGATACCTTGCTTTCTGTGGAGGATTGAAAAGTCTTTTTTGTTTTTGTTATCCTTTTGGAGGTTTAATTAATTTGAAAGGACAGAAAGAGATGAAGAATCAATCAAAATATGTTTGGAGTTATGCCGCTTACGGGGGAGAGCCGCAGTATATTCAGACGCCTTACGGAGTGGTTAAAAATGACGCGGCTTATAGAAAATATTTGGCTCAAAAAGGAGTGGGCAAGAATGTTGATTTGGGAATATCTTCCCTGGAACCGCAAGCAGCTGTTTCTCAAGACGACTATGAGACGGAAAGCGCCTGGGGTTATCCGAACAGCAGCTGCTCCCCGTTTTATGCAAAAACGGGACGTCCTTATAATTTGCGACCGGATCAATATAAGTTAGGGACTTTAAGCGGCTTGTACGAATCCAAACATGATTATGCCGCAATAGGCACAGACAACGCCGGTGGTCCGAGTTACGGAGCTTATCAAATTTCAACAAATACAGGAACTATGAAAAAGTATCTGGATTTTTTGCAACAAAATCCGGTTTACCGGAATTTTGCTCGAACGTTGAATGATGCGGGAGGTGAACATAGTGCAAAATTAAAAAAGCAATCGTTTGTTAATGCCTGGGTAGAACTGTCCGAAAATGATGTTTTTAACGAATCTCAACATAATTTTATTGTTGATACTCATCTCAAACCGTTGATAAATGCAATCAAAGAGAAAGAAATTTTGCGGTTGAATGAAAGGCATCCGGTTGTAAAAGATGTTTTGTATTCAATGAGTGTTCAACACGGGAAAGCATCTAAGATAGTTAATGATACGCTTGAAAAGCTGAAATAGGAGTATGGCGGTGATCTTAACAATATTAGCGATGATATTATTTTAAGAAGATTGTATCAAAGTCGTGCTGATTATGTTCAAAATTTAAAAGAAAGCTGCTTCCCGGGCGATAAAAGGATTACCAGAGAAGAAAAGATGAATATAATTAACAATCGTTATCCTTATGAATTGCGCAAGGCATTGGACTGTCTTAAATAACCTTTTCCCAACAGAGCTTTTATTTAATTTTAGAGGCTCTGTTGGTATTCTAAAGCAGAGGTTAAGATGTTTTTCATTTGAGCCGTCAACTCTTTTTCCAGCATTAGTTTTTCTAATGACATATCGTCTTTATAGCGTTCCCGGCACCAATTGTCATCTTCGTTATTTTGGCAAAAAAGTAAAATTTTATAGATGTTGAATAGTGCTTTTTCCGCATCAGACAAAGCTTTTTTTAAATCTGCCGCATTGTTTTTAGAAAGACTTTGCGAAGTTGTTTTTAGAATCTCTTTTTTTATGCAATTTTTTATATCGCGTTCTCTTTTAACATCTTCTATGTTTCCCAAGATAGGCTGAGCTGCCGTCGTTTTAGAGGCTTGAGCGGCACATTTTTCATAAATCAAGACGCTTTGTTCTTCGGCGGACAGGGGTTCCTCTGCCCGGACATTTTCGATGTTGATTATAAAACATGCCAGGAACAAAAACAATTTTTTCATATTTGCGTCCTCTTGTGTTGAAACTGTTTTTAGTTGAGTTTAACAGACTAAATTTATAGATGCAAAGAGATATTGGAAAGTATTTTGTAAACTGCCACCCCGCCGATTGAAAAGGAGTTGCGTGAGCCGTTTTTGTTGTCGTGAGAGCCGTTTCGTCCGTCGCCTTGCGGCTTGTCCTCAACGGACGGGATTATGGCCGATTTGTAAAAATTCCCGCGGACGGCCGGGGTTTTGCACAATTGATTCCGTTTTCCGGCGGTTTGTCCGGGAAAAAGGCGCGGAAAACGTTATTTGCCTTTCTTTTCTGTCGCCGCTTTCCTTTTAACGTCGATGACGACAAACTCCGATTTGGTTCCGGTTTTAAATTTTATTGCCCAGTCGGAAAGGCCGGAAGTGACGATAAAGTTTGTTTTATTCCGTTTTTCCAGGCCGTAGGTTTTGTTGTTGGCGCCGATCCATTCGCCGACCTTGTTGAGCGGGAAAAGCTGGCCGCCGTGGGTGTGGCCGGAAAGGACCAGGTCGACTTCCGCCGTCGTCTGGTTTTGATAGTCGTTCGGCTGATGGTCGAGGACGATGGAGAATTTGTCCGGATCAAGGTCTTTGGTCAGTTCCTGCATTGTCAGCCGGCGGCCGCCGCGTTCCGTTTCCGACCGGTCCTGCCGGCCGACGAGGCAAAAGCCGCCGGCAACCGTTTCACTTTCGTCTTCAAGGATTTTGACGTTGTTTTTTTTCAGTTCGTCGATCAATTCTCCGCTGCTGAAACCGCGGTAAGCCGGTCCGTAATAGCCTTTGTCGTGGTTGCCGAAGGCGAAGTAAACGCCGCGGGGCGTTTTAAGGGTTCCCAATGCACGGGCGGCGGCGACCATTTCTTCGCGGCCGGTTCCGTCGTCGACGAAATCACCGGCGATAACGACCAGATCGGGATTTTGTTCCTGCATGGCTCTGACATGTTTGGCAAAGCCTTCGCCGTCAAAGGTCGTTCCGATGTGAGAATCGGCAAACAGGACAATCCGCAGGTCGCTGATTGCTTTTTCGCTTTCTATCGTGTAGGCGGTAACCCATACCCGGTGATTCAGATACCAGCCGGCTGCAAGCGCGGCAAGGCTGAGCGCTGTGGCGGCATAGCCGGCATAATAGCGTTTAAACGGCCGTTTGCGAAAACGGCGGACGAGGGTGAAAATAAAATCGCAGATAAGCCAGAGAAAAACGAAATGCAGCAGACAGACGACCGCGTTCATCAGGTTTATCAGCCAGGCAATGACGGCAAATATCAGTATGACCGCGGACAGCCCGATCAGCAGCCGGCGTTTGGGAGTGCTGCCGGCGGGGACGAATTTGGCTGCGCGGGTGCCGAGGTACAGCAGTCCGCCGCCGGTGAAAAGAATCAGCAGAACAAATATTATATACCACATCAGCATGTCGTTTTTTCCGTATTATTGTCGTTTTTTTGACAGTTTATCTTTTAGAGTGTACTCGAAGTCAAGGCTTTTTGTTTTGTTCCCGATCCGTTTTTTATGAAAAATTTTTGAACCGGATGAAAAAAGCCGTCGTTTACAATTATGTATTTTAATTGATTATTAAATGTTTTAACCTCATTTAGAAATAAGGGAAAGCGTTGTCCGGCACGGACGGACCGGTTTGGATAAACGCAGGTTTTGGCAACAGAGTGGAAAAGTTATGAAATTTTTTAAAAACAAGAAAAAGCTTTTGGTTTACGTTATACTGGCGGCCGCGGCGGCCGGCCTGTATTTTAAGTATTTTAAAAAGGAAGACACGATAACCTATATTACCCAGCCGGTCCGCAGACAAAACGTCGAAAAGGTGGTGAACGCCACCGGCGAAGTTAAGGCGGTTGACCTGGTAACCGTCGGCGCCCAGGTTTCCGGCAAGATCGAAAAGCTTTACGTTTCGATCGGCCAGACGGTGAAAATGGGCGATATGATCGCCGAGATCGACTCGACCACCCAGCAGAACGACGTGGATATTGCCAAGGCCAAGATGAGCAGTTATCAGGCGCAGCTGAAAGCGGCCAAAACTTCGCTGAAAATTGCCCGAAAGCAGTATCAGCGCATGCAGAGCCTGAAGAAGCAGAACGCGGCTTCGACCGAAGACCTGGAAAACGCCGAAGACGGTTACGAATCGGCCATGTCGAAAGTGGCGGAAATAGAGGCCTCGCTGAAAGAAACGGAAATATCTCTCAGCACTGCGGAAACCAACCTCGGCTATACCAAAATTACGGCGCCGCTCGACGGCACCATCGTTTCGGTGCCGGTCAAAGTGGGGCAGACGATCAACGCGGCGATGGATACGCCGACGATCGTGCAGATTGCCGATCTTAATCAGATGGAGATTTATATTGAAATTTCGGAAGGCGACATCGGCAACATCAAGCCGGGGGTGAAGGTTACCTATTCGGTGCTGGCGGACATGAACAAAGTATATGAAACGACGCTGAAGTCGATCGATCCGGCGCTGACGCTTTTGACCGACGACCAGTACACGGAAGTGGTGGATTCAAGCGAAGCGATTTATTTTTACGGACGGCTGGTGGTGCCGAACGCGGACGGCAAGCTCAGAATCGGCATGACGACGCAAAACGTAATCTATGTCGAAAGCGCCGAAGACGTGCTGACGGTGCCGGCGATGGCGCTTAAGGGCGACGTTGACGGCAAATATGTGGAAGTGCGGACGGCCGAAGGGGTGGAAAGGCGGCCGGTGATAACGGGCGTGTCCGACGATCTGAACGTTGAAATCAAAAAAGGCGTGAGCGAAGGCGAAGAAGTGGTGATTGCCAAAATGTCGTCGGCGGAGATTTCCGACAAGGCGGCCAACGCCAGAGGCGCCAGGAGATTTCGATGAACATAATCGAATTGAAAAAAATCAACAAGTATTTCGGCAGCGGCGGCAACCGGGTTCATGTCTTGAAAAACATTGACCTGCAAATAGAAAAGGGTGATTTTGTGGCGATCATCGGCCAGTCCGGTTCCGGCAAATCGACGATGATGAACATTATCGGCTGTCTGGACGTGCCAACCACCGGGTCGTACAAGATCAACGGAGTGGAAGTCGGGCGGATGGACAAGGATCAGCTGGCGGAATTGCGCTGCAAGACTTTCGGTTTCATTTTTCAGCGCTACAATCTGCTGAACAGTCTGAAAGCGAGCGAAAACGCGGCTCTGCCGGCGGTTTATCTGGGGCTGAACGCGGAGGCGCGCGACAAGCGGGCGGTCGAACTGCTGAAAAAACTCGACCTCGGCAACAAACTGGCCAACCGTCCGAACGAACTTTCCGGCGGCCAGCAGCAGCGGGTGAGTATTGCCCGGGCGCTGATGAACGGCGGTGAAATCATTCTGGCCGACGAGCCGACCGGCGCGCTCGATTCCAAAAGCGGCGAAATGGTAATGGACATCATCAAAGGGCTGCACAAACAGGGGCATACGATCATTTTGGTGACGCATGACAGCCATATTGCCGCCCAAGCCAGCCGGATTATCGAGATCAAGGACGGGGAAATTGTTTCCGACGAGCGCAGGGCGGAAGATTTTTACGAGGTGACGGACACGGTAGAAGACGTTCACCGCAGCCGGCTGGATGCCCTGAAGTACAGTTTTCTCGAATCGCTCAAGATGTCGCTGCATGCCATTCTGGCAAACAAGATGCGTTCGCTCCTGACCATGCTGGGAATTATCATCGGCATTGCCTCGGTGGTGTCGGTGGTGGCGCTCGGCAACGCTTCGCAGGCCAAAATCATGGAACAGATCAACTCAATGGGCACCAACACCATCGACATTATGCCCGGCAAGGGGTTCGGCGACATGCGTTCGGGACGGGTGAAAACGCTTAAAGTGCGTGATTCCGACTATCTCGGCAAACAGGGGTTTATCGACAATTCGACGCCGAACGTTTCCGCCAGCGGCACGCTGGTTTACCGCAACTATTCGCTGACCGCGCAGCTGAGGGGCGTCGGCTCAACCTATTTTGACGTCAAGGGGCGCAAGATTGCGCAGGGGCGTATATTTACCGACGAGGAAGTGGACCGGATGGCTTCGGTGGTGGTTATTGACGACAACACCTTAAACGAGATGTTTGAAAACGATCCCAACCCGCTCGGCAAAGTTATTATCTTCAACAAGAAGCCGCTGACGGTGATCGGGGTGACGGAAAAGGACAGCAGCCCCGGGCCGTCGTCGGAAACGATGAACATCTGGGTCCCCTATACCACCGCCATGTACCGGGTCAACGGCAGCAGCGACATCAATTCGATTACGGTGAAAGTTTCCGACCATGTCAATTCGCAGGTGGCGGAAGAGGGAATCGAACATATTCTGACTTCGCTGCACGGCAAGAAGGACTTTTTCATGATCAACACCGACAGTATCAAACAGACGGTGCAGAGCGCGACCGACACAATGAAATTCCTGATTGCCAGTATTGCCGTCATATCGCTGATTGTGGGCGGCATCGGGGTAATGAACATCATGCTGGTTTCGGTGACCGAACGGACGCGGGAAATCGGCATCCGCATGGCGATCGGCGCCAAGCAGGCGGACATTCTCCAGCAGTTTCTGATCGAGGCGATTCTGATCTGCCTGGTGGGCGGATTTATGGGCGTGACGCTGTCGATGCTGATCGGTTTTCTGTTCAACACCTTTTCAGAAAACTTTGGCATGATCTTTTCCACCGCGTCGATCGTGCTGGCGCTGGTCTGTTCGACCGCGATCGGCATCATTTTCGGCTATATGCCGGCCAAAAACGCCTCCAACCTCAACCCTATTGATGCATTAGCGAGTGAATGAGATGAAACACTGTCGAACCGTAAAATTGTTTTTTGGCGTCAGTCTGGCGCTGCTTTCCGGCTGTGCGTCGGTCGGGCCGGAACCGCGTTTGCTGGCGGATGAACTGCAATATGCCGAAACCGTGAAAAACCTTTACAAGGCTGACGGAAACTGGTGGCTGCGGTATAACGATCCGGAATTGAACAACCTGATCGAAACGGCGTTGGCCAATAATCCGGATTATCTGAAAGCGGCGTTTAACGTAGAGAAGGAACTGGCCGGCCTGGGGCTGGCGACGGCCGATCTGTTTCCTACCCTTTCGGGCGAGCTTTCCGCTTCTTCACAGCGCAAGATCCATACCGGCGATGATTTTACCGACAGTTTTTCCGGCGATCTGGGGCTGAGTTACGAGGCCGACCTCTACGGCAAAATCAGAAACCGGCAGACGGCGCAGGAGTTTGCCTACAAAGCGACGGTAATGGACAGGGAAGCGGCGCGGCTGACCCTGATCAACAGCGTGATCGACCTTTATTTTAACCTTGAATATCTGCAAAACTCAATCGAGCTGACCCGGCGGAACATAAAATCTTATGAGGATATTCAGAAAATCACCGGGCAGAAGTATGCAAGCGGCAAAACCGACAATGTGGAATATCTGCAATCCAAACAAAGCCTGCTGTCGGAAAAAAACAAACTGCTTAATCTTGAAACCGGGTTTAAGGAAACGGTGAGCAGTCTGCAGAACATTCTTAACGTAACGGGCGGGGTGGACGAAATCGCGTTCGGCGACATCTTGAAACAAAAAGGCCCGGCGCCCGAGCTTGACGTGCCGCTTTCGGTACTGGCCAACCGGCCTGACCTGCTGGCGGCGCAATACCGGCTGGAAGGGGCTTTCGAGGAGCTGAAGGCGGAAAACAAAAACTGGTATCCGAACGTTTCTCTCCGCGGGGCGCTGGCTTCCGGTTCCGACAAGGCGCGGACGACGTTTGACTTTTCCTATATTCTCGGCAGCGTGTCGGTGGATCTGCCGTTCCTCGACTGGAACCGGGTTAAGAATAATATCAGGATTTCCAAGGCCGACTATCAAATCAGCCTGATTGAGTTCAAAGATACGCTGAATCAGGCCTTAAACGAAGTCGCCTATTACTATTACGCTTATCTGAAATCGTTGGAGATTTACCGCAACGTGGAAGAAAACTATCGCAATTCGGTTAAAATCACCGCTTATTACCGCAGCCGCTACAATTACGGCAAAGAAGAGTTCAAGGACTTCCTGGAAGCGGTCAATACCGAAAACTCCCTGCGCAACGATCTGATCGAGCAGAAGTACCAGATCATCAAATATGAAAACTATATCTACAAGGCGATGGCCGGCCGCTATGAAGCCGTTTCCCCGGCCGGGGAATAGCGTTTTCCGAAAAGGGCGGAAAAAAATGCGGCATTGCGAAAAAAACGCTTGACTTCGAGTTAAGTCTAAGTTTTAGACTGCCGGTAAAATAATTCTTGGTTAACGATTCAGGAGAAAAAAATGGCATATCTGGACAAGATCAATTCACCCGAAGACTTGAAAAAGCTGAATACGGCGGAAATGGAAGCGCTGGCCGGCGAAATCCGTTCGGCGGTGCTTAACCGCGACAGCAAAATCGGCGGCCACGTCGGTCCCAACCTGGGGATTGTCGAAACCGCAATTGCTCTGCATTATGTGTTTGATTCGCCGAAAGACAAAATTGTTTACGACGTTTCGCACCAAAGCTATCCGCACAAGATTCTCACCGGACGCAAGAACGGTTTTCTCAAAGTTGAGGAAATGGGAAAAATTTCCGGCTATACCAATCCCAATGAGAGCGAACACGACTTTTTTGTCGTCGGCCATACGTCGACTTCCGTCAGCCTGGCCTGCGGTCTGGCCAAAGCGCGCGACCTTCGGGGCGAAAAGCACAACGTGATCGCGGTGATCGGCGACGGTTCGCTTTCCGGCGGCGAAGCGCTGGAGGGACTGAGCAATGCGGCGGTGCTTGACAGTAACATCATTATTGTCGTCAACGACAACGAAATGTCGATTGCCGAAAACCACGGCGGTTTGTATACCAACCTGCGGCTGTTGAGGGAAACCGGCGGCAAGGCCGAGTGTAACATGTTTAAGGCGCTCGGTTTTGACTATCGCTATGTCGGGGACGGAAATTCGGTCGAAGCGCTGATCGGGGTTCTCGGCGAAGTCAAAAATACGCCGCGGCCGACGGTTGTTCATGTTCATACCTTAAAAGGCAAAGGCTATAAATTTGCCGAGGAAAACAAGGAAAAATGGCACTGGAACCTGCCGTTTGACATCAGGACCGGCGAAGTTACGGTTGAAACCGGCGGCGAAAACTACAATGACATCACTTACGATTATCTGAAGAACAAAATTGCCGAAGACAAAACGGTGGTCGCGGTTAATGCCGGCACGCCGGGCGCTTTCGGCATCAATGCGGAAAAAAGGGCGGCGCTGGGCGAAAACTTCGTCGACGTCGGCATTGCCGAAGAACATGCGGTGGCAATGTCCTCGGCCTTGGCCAAAGGCGGCTGCAAACCGGTCTATCTGGTCTGGAGTTCGTTCATACAGAGAACTTACGACCAGCTTTCGCAGGATCTGGCAATCAACAACAATCCGGCGGTGATTCTGGTTTCCGGCGCCGGCATTTCCGGCGGCGACGTCACTCACCTCGGCTGTTTTGACATTCCGCTGATCGGCAATATTCCGAATATCGTTTATCTGGCGCCGGCCGGCAAAGAGGAATATCTGGCCATGCTTGACTGGGCGGTGGAACAAACCGCGCATCCGGTGGTGATCCGCATTCCTTCCGAGGTTCGTCCGTCCGTCGGCGAGGTTGAAAAAGATTACGGCCGCCTGAACCGCTATCAGACGGTGAAACGGGGCGAAAAAGTTGCCGTTCTGGGGCTGGGCAGCTTCTTTGCCCTCGGCCAGCGGGTTGTTGAACGGTTGCGGGAACGCGGGATTGAGGCGACGCTGATCAATCCGCGCTATATTACCGGTCTGGACGGGGAACTGCTGACTTCGCTCAAGGCGGATCATCAGCTGGTGGCTACCCTGGAAGACGGCGAACTGGACGGCGGCTTCGGCGAAAAGATTGCCCGTTTCTACGGCGCCGATCCGATGAAGGTTCTTACCTTCGGGGCGAAAAAGGAATTTACCGACCGGGTGCCGCTCGACGAGCTTTACCGGCGTTATCATCTGACGCCGGAGCAGATTGCCGACGACATCATGAAAGCGCTGTAAAACGCGTTTGAGAGGAAAAGCCGCGGACCCGCCGGATTGAGGCGGGTCCGTTTTTGTAATATTTTATAATTTTTGTTGATTTGCCATTTGCCGGACGCTGTTTCATACTCGGAAGCTGATAACGTAAGGAGAAAGACTATGAAACACGGGAAAAATTTTATCCTCGGGGAATATGTGATCATTAAAAAACCGGAACTGGTCGAAGTGGGCGACAATGTGCGGATTGCCGACTTCTGCCGGATTTCTTCGGCCTGCAAAATCGGTTCCGACTGCGAAATTGCGCCCGGCACCTACATTGCCGGCGGCGACGGCAAATATACCTTTGAAATGGGCAGCTATTCCAGTCTGGCGGCCGGCGTCAAAATCTGGCTGTCGAGCAACGACTACGTCAACGAGCTGGTTACCCATTCGGTTCCCTGCGTTAAGGAGATTCAGGGCAATGTGCGACTGGGAAAATATACCGGCGTCGGCACCAATTCGGTGATTATGCCCGGCAACGACATTCCCGAGGGGGTAACGATCGGCGCTTTAAGTTTCGTGCCGTCGGGATATAAATTTGAACCGTGGACGGTTTACGCCGGGCAGCCGATCCGCCCGATCAAAAAACGCAACCGCGCCAACATCATGCGCACACTGATGAAAATCGGCTGCATAGAAGCCTGTGAGGAAGCTGCCGGGGAGGAAAGATTATGTGCGGAATAGTGGGTTACGTCGGCGGCGGCGCAGTCAGCGAAATTTTGCTGGCGGGGCTGAAAAATCTGGAATACCGGGGATATGATTCGGCCGGCATTGCCTTGAACGACAACGGCAGAATCGATGTTTTCAAAGCGCCGGGCAAGCTCGGCAATCTGTGTGCGGCGGCGGCCGGAAAAGCGGACAAGCTGCCGGCGACCGGCGGCATCGGTCATATCCGCTGGGCCACCCACGGCAAAGCGACGGTTGAAAACGCGCATCCGCATCTGTCAAACGACGGCCGGCTGGCGCTGGTGCATAACGGCATTATCGAAAATTACAAGTCGCTGCGCGAAGAGCTGGAGCAGGAAGGATATGTCTTTTCTTCCGAAACCGATACCGAAGCCGCGGTGCATCTGTTTGAACGCGAATATAAAAAATCCGGGTCGCTGGAAGCGGCGGTAACGGCCGGAGTGAGGCGGCTGAAAGGAGCGTTTGCCTTTTGTGTCATGCATCAGAACGAACCGGACAAGATCATAGCCGTGCGGCAGAACGCGCCGCTGATCGTGGGACTGGGCAAAGACGAGAACTATGTTGCCAGCGATATTCCGGCCATTGTCGGCAAAGTGCGGCGGATTATTTATCTGAACGACGGTGAAATAGCCGTAATTACCCGAAACGAGGCAAAAATATACGATTTTGACGGCCGTCCGATCGAACGTCAGCCGGAGTATATCGGTTTTAATCCGGAAGTGATCAGCAAGCGCGGGTATCCGCATTTTATGCTGAAGGAAATTAACGAACAGCCGGACATCGTCCGTCATCTGCTGCAGGATACTTATGCCGGCGGGCGGGAAACACCGCTGCTGCCGAAAGTCAACATTGCCGCCGCGGCCAAAGCGGAGAGGATTGAAATCATCGCCTGCGGTACTTCCCTGCATGCGGCGGCGGTGGCCGGTTTTGCCTTTGAGGAATGGCTGAAAATTCCGGTTTCCGTCGTTGCCGCCAGCGAATATATTTACCGGAGCTGCCTGACCGACGAAAAAACGCTGACGATCGGCATTTCCCAGTCGGGCGAAACGGCCGATACCATCACCGCGGTCAAACGGGCGGAAGAACGCGGCGCGCATATTCTGGTTTTGACCAACCGTGAGGATTCGAGCATCGTCCGCCATGCCGGCAGTCTGCTGCCGCTGAAAGCGGGGATTGAGGTCAGCGTGGCCGCCACCAAATCCTACACCGCCCAGCTGACCTGTCTGTACCTTCTGGGGCTGGCGCTTGCCTCCGCGCGGGGAAGTCTGCCGCCGGCCGAACTCGGAAAACTGCGCGACGAACTGCGGCAGCTGCCGGCCAAAATGGAAAAGGCGCTGAGCGAGGACGGAAAAGTGAAGGCCGCGGCGGAAAGGTTGAAAGACTACCGGCAGATGATTTATATTGCCCGCGGCGTCAATCTGCCGACGGCGCAGGAAGGTGCCCTGAAACTGAAAGAGATCAGCTACGTCAATGCCAACGGCTACCCGGCGGGAGAACTGAAACACGGGCCGATTGCGCTGCTTGACGAAAATATGCCGGTGACGGCGGTGCTGGCGCCCGGCGGCAGGGTTTATGACAAAATGATTTCCAACTGCGAGGAAGCGCGGGCCAGACATGCGTTTTTGACCGGCGTGAGCTTTGACGGCGACAAGCGGGCGGAAGAGCTGTTCGATTTGCTGCTGACGGTGCCTTCGACCGCGGAAATATTTTCGCCGCTTTTGTTGAATCTGCCGCTGCAGCTTCTGGCTTATCATATTGCCGATCTGCTGGGGCGCGAAGTCGATCAGCCGCGCAACCTGGCCAAGTCGGTTACGGTTGAGTAAAGTCTTCCGTTTCCTCTTCTTCCGCATCGGGCGCCAGCTCGGCCAGCATCTGCCGGGTTTTGGCGATGCCGGTGCGGGCTTCTTCCGCGGCCTGTGCGCGTTTGGCGGTTTCAAAAATATAGAGCGCGTCATGGTAGCAGGCCAGCGCCTCTTCCAGGGCTTCGCGGTTGGCGGAGATTTTGCCTTCCAGATAATAGGTTTCGGCAATTTTCTGCTGGATCCGCGCCCAGTAAAGCGGCTGCCGGTTTTCGGTGACGATTTTCTGCTGGTTGCGGTAGGCGGCCACTGCCAGCCGGCAGATATCGGGGCTCCGCGTGCGGTGGCCGAGGTTGTGCAGAAGATAGCCGAGACTGCCTTCTATATGTCCCCAAAAGCCGGGGAACTGCGCCTGGGTGAAAATGCGTTCGCATTCCCGCAGCTGCGAAACCGAATCGCGCAGCGCCTGCAGGTCTTCGGTTCTTTTCCAGTAGTTGTAGTAAAGGCCGGAAAGTTTGTAGCAAATGTGGCCGTGGTCGTAGGGATAGGTATATTTGCCGAAGTATTTCTGCGCCTGCCGGTAGTCGGCAATGGCGGCGCGGAAATAGACATCCGAATGTTTGTCCGCATAAACCGAAGCGCAGTCGTTTAACTGTCCGAGGTGCAGGTATATGCAGCCGAGGTGCGTCGGCTCAAAAATCTGTTTTTGATATTTGAGGGCGGTTTCAAACAAATTGGTGATGATTTTGAAATCGTTTTCGTTTTTGCCGTCGGCGGCGGCCGTCATGTAAATCAGCCCCAGCTGGTTCATGATGTAGGGCATGTACTCAAGTCCGAGGGATTTGGCGGAATCGATTTTTGAAATGCGGGCAATGATTTTTTTCAGCAGATATTTTTTATAGATCCGGCATTCCTTGTCCGGCCGGTCGGCGGCGCTGACGACGGTGCCGGTCAGAAGATCAAGCAGCGGCTGCGGAAATTCGCCGCCGGTAAGCGCGTCGGCCGGCAGATACATGCTGTCGAGCAGGCAGACGAAAGAACCGTCTTCTTTTTCGTACTGCCGCGGGGTCTGGAAGTTGAGTCGCAGCCGGTTTTCTTCGCGGCAGCCCCAGATCAGGACGTCGGCGCCGGTTTTTTCCAGCAGGTTCTGTCCACGGTCGATCAGGTCAAAAAAATTGCGGCTTTCGAAGTTGAGGAAAGAAAGGTCAAAATCCGCTTTCAGGCTGGCGACATCCAACCCTTCCGCGCCCTGCAGCAGTTCGGCCAGTTTTTCTCCGCCGCTGCTGCTGACACTGTCGTAAAAGTCGGCAACGATGACTTTGAATCTGATTTCCGCCGGAACATGCCCGACCGCCGGCCTTGCCGTTGCCGGCCGGGGCGGAGACACCAGTTGTTGCAGCAGACGGCGAAACATCAAAAATCATTGTCCTTTTTTATGTAGCTTTTAAACTCGTTGACCCGGTCCTGCAATTCTTCCAGCACCTGCGCGTTGATGTCCCGCAAGGTTTGCGGCGGCGTCGGAATGTTGCGGAAGCGGTAGTCGAGCCAGAGCGTGATCATGGTCGAAACCAGCAGCAGCGACCACGGCGTCGGCGAATAGGCCTGGAAGCAGCCGAAAAACAGCATCAGCATCTGAATGCGGACGGTGAACGAGGCCGCCTGCGCCGGGTCCATGCCGTCGGCCGTTGCCTGACGAAAGCCGGTGTTGGCGGACAAGTCTTCGTAGCGGGGCAGAAAAGTCAGTTTCAGCGCCAGCGCCCAGAGGAAGTCAATGAGGAAGAAAAGGGCAAAAATTACGCAGCAGGAGGCTGCGCCTTCGCCCGCCGCCGGCGCGATCAGGGAAAACAGCAGAAAGCCGAAAGCCGCCGCGTCGCGGGAGGAAACCTTGATCCGCGAAGGATGCCAGGAAAAGACCGTCAGCGCCAGAAAGGCGGCGGCAAACATCCAGCCGAAAACGCCGAGCATCAGCGGAAGGGCGTTGACGGCGCCCAATATGCCGATGCCGAGAGAAATGTTGAGCGACTGAACGGCAAGCACGCCGTCGCCGCTGTTGACGTAAGGATACAGACCGGCAAAAAACAGCCATGCCGCGGCCAAAATCAAACGGTTGGCAAGCGGCGGAAGGGAAGGAACGACATTGACGGCGTTTTCCGGCATGACGACGACGGCCAGAACAACGGCAAGCGTCAGCAGCGGCGGAAGCCAGCGGCGCGGGGAAGCAAAGTGTCCGGAAGCGGCGATGGCAAAGGCACCGGCAAACGGTACGACGATCTGCCAGAAATTGTAAGAACCGACGAAGTCGTCGCCGTCATAAAGGAAGAAACGGACGCCGAGCATCAGCGGCAGTAAAACCATGGCCGCCGGAAGAAAGGCGGAACTGCCGAGCCCGCCGCGGTTGAACATGGTCCGGCGGGAAACGATGCCGTAGACGGCGGCGGGAATGATAAAGCTCAGGAAAGCCAGCCCCAGGACGATAAAAAAGGTTATGTTCATTGCGGTGCTCCTCACGGGTTGAATGAGTCTGTTATAATATGGATCGGTTATTTCTTCAACAGTTATGTCGCCTGCTTTTGCAGCCGGGCGGCAAAAAAGCCGTCTATGCCGTCCAGCATGTCGGGCAGACAGCGGATGAAGCCTTCAGACGTAATCAGCCGTTCAAAACCCGGCTGCCGGAAGGGGTTGATTTCTTCCGCGGCAACCGGAAGAATCGCAAAATCGGGATGTTCCGCGACAAAACGGCCGATCTGCCTTTCTCCCTCGTCTTTGCTCATTGAACAGACGGCATACATCAGAATGCCGCCGGGCGCGACCGCTTTGGCCGCGGCGTTCAGCAGTTTTTGCTGAAGGCCGGCGCTGCGGCGGACGTCGGCGACGGTGCGGGTATGAACGATTTCCGGATGGCGGCGCAGCGTGCCGTCGGCCGAGCAGGGGGCGTCAAGCAGCACGATGTCGTATTGCGGGCAGTCGCTGAGATACTCAAAAGCGTCGGCGGCAATGACTTTTTGCGCTTGCGGGCGAGGTTTTCCTCCATTGTCTTCAACCGCGCGGCGGAAACATCAAGCGCGGTAACGTCCGCTTTTCCGGCGATCAGCTGGGCGGTTTTGCCGCCGGGGGCGGCGCAGAGGTCGAGCACTTTCCTGCCTTCAACGCTGCCCAGCGCAATGACCGGCAGCGCGGCGGAAAAGTCCTGCACCCACCAGCAGCCGTCCTTAAAACCGGGCAGTTCGGCGACGCTGCCGGCGTCGTTAAGTCGGATGCTGCCGCTGCCCATCAGCCGGCCGCCGAGTTTTTCGCGCCAGTCTTCGGGATCCGCGCGGACGGTGATGTCGAGCGCCGGTTCCTCGACGGCGGCCTTCTCGATGGCGGCGGTCTGCCGTCCGGAGTAGTCGCGGCGAAGCATTTCCTTAAAGGCCGGCGGGAAGAAGGGCAGCGGCGGCCGGGCGGCTATTTGTCCGCGGTCGCGGCAGATTTTGCGCAGTATGGCGTTGACGAAGCCGCCGGCGTATTTGCCGCCTTTTTTCTTGGCCAGTTCGACATAGCTGTTGACGGTGGCGTAGTCGGGCGTGTGAAAGTAAAGGACTTCGACCGCGCCGAGGATGATTGCGGCATGCGGCGCGTCCGGCCGGGCAGGGATTTTTTTGGCGGCGTAACCGCGAATCACGCTTTTGATGAATTCCTGCCGGCGGAGCGCCGTCATCACCAGCCGTTTGACGAAAGCCGTTTCCTGCGGGGAAAGCCCTTTGAGTTCGTCGGCGCTGCCGCCGACACGGGCCGAATCGAGAGATTTCATGTAAATTTCGAAAGCCGTATTGCGAATGTCCACGTTTGTTTTCCTTTTCAGATCAATTGTCCGGTAACGGCCAGTTTAGGTAATTGCGGCGGCAAATACAAGTGCGAAAGTAATTTAACCCTATTGTATTTTTGCGAAATATATTATAGCCTTATGCGCAAAACCAAGAAATCAAACTAATTTAAGATACGGAGAAAAAAGTTGAAGGACGACTGCAGCGCCCGTCATAACGGCAAGCCTTTTGCCGAATGGCAGAAAGAATGGGAAATGGAAGAAAGATATAATTTCCGCACGATCGAAAGCAAATGGCAGAAGATCTGGGACGAAGAAAAAGCCTATAAGGTGGAAATTGACCGCAACCGGGAGAAGTTTTACGTTCTGGTCGAATTTCCCTATCCGTCCGGCGCCGGGCTGCACGTGGGGCATCCGCGTTCCTATACAGCGCTTGACGTGGTAGCGCGCAAAAAACGGATGCAGGGTTTTAACGTGCTTTATCCGATGGGCTTTGACGCCTTCGGGCTGCCGGCCGAAAACTATGCGATCAAGACCGGCGTGCATCCGGCGGTTTCGACCAAGGCCAACATCGAAAACTTTACCCGGCAGCTGAAATCTATCGGTTTCAGCTTTGACTGGGACCGCTGCATAACCACCTGTGATCCGGAATATTACAAATGGACGCAGTGGATGTTTATCAAGTTTTTTGAAAAAGGTTTGGCCTATAAGGACAAGATTGCCATCAACTGGTGTCCGTCATGCAAAGTGGGACTGGCCAACGAAGAAGTGGTCAACGGCCGCTGCGAGCGCTGCGGTGCCGAAGTGGTGCGCAAGAACAAAGAACAGTGGATGATTGCGATTACCAAATACGCCGACCGTCTGATCGAAGATTTGAACGAACTGGATTTCATCGACCGGGTCAAGTCGCAGCAGATCAACTGGATCGGCCGTTCGGAAGGTGCCGAGCTGGATTTCGGTCTGACCGACAAGGAAGGAAATCCGCTGGCGGACAGAAAACTGACGGTTTTCACCACCCGGCCGGACACCGCTTTCGGCGTCACTTACATGGTGCTGGCACCGGAGCACAAATATGTGGCCGAGCTGGCGGACCGGTTTGAGAACAAGGATGAAATCAGAGCCTATGTTGAAGCGACGGCGAAAAAGTCGGAGCTGCAAAGAACCATGGACGACAGCAAAACCGGGGTTGAGCTGAAAGGCGTTAAGGCAAAGAATCCCTACAACGGCGAACTGATTCCGGTCTTTATTTCCGATTATGTTCTTACCGGTTACGGCACCGGCGCGATTATGGCGGTGCCGGCGCACGACCAGCGCGATTACGATTTTGCCAAGGCGTTTAACCTGCCGATTGTACAGGTGCTGGAAGGCGGCGACATTGCCGAAAAGGCGTGGGAAGAAGACGGCGCCCATATCAATTCCGGCTTCTTAAACGGCATGAACAAGGAAGACGGCATGCGGGCGGCGATCGACCATGCGGTGAAAAACGGTTTCGGCCGCGCCAAAGTGAACTTCAAGCTGCGCGACTGGGTATTCTCCCGCCAGCGTTACTGGGGTGAACCGATCCCGATGGTTTACTGCGAACACTGTGGCTGGCAGCCGGTTCCCGAATCGGAGCTGCCGCTCAAACTGCCGCAGGTGCCGGACTATCATCCGAACGACGAAGGCGAATCGCCGCTGTCCAAGGCTTTCGACTGGGTTAACACCACTTGTCCGAAATGCGGCGGCAAAGCGCGGCGGGAAACCGACGTGATGCCGAACTGGGCGGGTTCTTCCTGGTATTTCCTGCGTTACTGTGATCCGCACAACGACAGGGAATTTGCTTCCAAAGAAGCGCTTGACTACTGGATGAACGTCGACTGGTACAACGGCGGTATGGAACATACCACGCTGCACCTGCTGTATTCCCGTTTCTGGCATAAGTTCCTCTATGATCTGGGACTGGTGCCGACAAAAGAGCCGTACAAAAAACGCACTTCGCACGGCATGATTCTGGCGGCAAACGGAGAAAAAATGTCCAAGTCGCGCGGCAACGTAATCAATCCCGACGACATCGTCAATTCTTACGGCGCGGACACTTTCCGCATGTATGAGATGTTTATCGGACCGTTTGATCAGGTGGCCATGTGGTCGGACGAAAGCCTGATGGGCGTATACCGCTTTGTCGGCAAAATTTACGGCCTGATGAAGAAAACGGCGCCGGTTGAAGCTTCCGCCGCCGATCTGCGGGCAATGCACAAGTGCATTCTCGAGGTCAGCGAGCGAATCGATCAGATGCGTTTTAACACCGCGGTTTCTTCGCTGATGACCTATGTCAATTATATGTCGGGGCTGGAGCAGATTCCAAACCAGTTGTATCTGACGCTTCTGAAACTGATTTCCCCGTTTGCGCCGCACCTGGCGGAAGAAATGTGGGCGCGGATGGGGCAGGACGGTCTGATCGTGGCCGAAAGCTGGCCCGAGGGCGATCCCAAACTGGCGGAAGAAGACACGGTGACGATGGCGGTTCAGATTTGCGGCAAAATGCGCGGCACCATTGAGGTGAAAAAAGACGCGCCGCAGGCCGAAGTCGAAGCCAAAGCGCTGGCGCTGGACAACGTTGTCCGCCAGCTGGAAGGCCGCGAAGTGAAAAAGATTATTGTCGTTCCCAACCGGATCGTCAATATTGTGGCATAATCAACGGAAGGGGAACGCCGGTTCCCCTCTTTTGCAACGAAAGGACAAGGTTTTGCTGTTTCGGAAAAAATATGTGCTGTTGCTGGTTCTGGCTTTGTGCGGCTGCGGGTTTGAACCGCTTTACGTGGAAAAAAAGCATGACAACATGTGGTATTACGGCGGCGATTTTGACACCTCGATCAGCCAGGAAATGGCGCAGATCAGCATTGAGCCGATTTCTCAGCGTTTCGGGCAGATCATGCGCAACGAACTGATCGATCTGCTGACGCCGAAAGGAACGCCGAAAAGCCCCAAATACCGTTTGTTCGTTCATCTGACCGAAAAACGCATTTCCGACCAGGCGCTGCGTTCGGACATTACCGCAACCCGCAAAATGGTTCGTTACAAAGTCGGCTATTATATGACGGAAGGCACCGAACAGGTGTTGAAAGGCGACAGCATCGCCTATGTCAGTTACGATATTCTGGCCAATCCGTATTCGACGACCATGGCGCAGAAGAAAGGCGACGAAGATGCGGCCAAAATCATTGCCAACGACATTGCCCTGCGACTCGGCGCCTATTTCCACAGCGTGATCACCAACCGGGGAAATCCGAATGATTTTTAAGTCGGTGCAGGTTGACGGCTTTGTCAAAAAAACGGACGAGAAGATCAGAGCGGTGCTGGTTTACGGCAGCAACGACGGTTTGCGACGCGATACCGTAAAACGGCTGGCGGCTGCGGTTTGTCCCGATTTGAACGATCCGTTCCGGGCAGCAGAGCTTGCCGGCGGCGATCTGGCCGCCGACATCGGTGTGCTTTACGGCGAATTTAACGGTCAGTCGCTGACCGGCGGCCGCCGGGTAATCATTGTCAACGATGCCGGCAACGACCTGACCAAAGCGATCCGCAAAATGCTGGACGAAAGTCCGAATACCGGCAATTTGCTGATTCTGTCCGGCGCCGGCAGCCTGAACAAAAAGTCTTCGCTGGTCAAACTGGCCGAAGACAGCGAGGACATGGCGGCCGTCGCCTGCTACGAGGACAAGAACGAAGACATTTGTTCGGTTTTAAAAAGCATGGGAATGACTTTTGAACCGGCGGCGGTACAGCTGCTTTGTTCCCGGTTGTCCGGCGACCGGATGGTTAATCTGAACGAACTGGAAAAGCTGGCCACTTATATGGGGACGGCCAAAAACGTAACGGCGGAAATCGTCGGCAAAATCATCAGCGACGCTTCCGATGCCGCTCTGGACGACATCTATTACGCAGCGCTCGGCGGCGACAAGGTGAAGGCGCTGTCCTTTTATACCCGTTACGTCAACGAAGGCAACGAACCGGCGGCGGTGGTGCGGGGACTGACGTATCACCTGATGAAACTGCTGGTGTGCCGGGCGGGAATCGAGAACGGCGAAAGCGTTGACCGGGCAATGCAGCGGCTGATGCCGCGGATTATTTTTTACCGCACGGACGCCTTCAAACAGCAGTTGTCATACTGGAGCCGCGACAAACTGCTGCGGGCGCTGGAAATGCTGTATGCCGCGGAAAAAGACTGCAAGACCACCAATATGCCGGCGGCGGAGGTTGTCAGCATGCTGCTGTTGCGGCTGGCGGCCGCGGCCAAACGCCAGGGTTAGAAAATGACCAGCGCAAGGTTTGCCGAGTTTATCAGTATCTGGCGGCGGAAATTCGGTATCGAACGCAGTATTGACGAGCGGGTGTGCGAGGACGAAGAAGGGCGGCCGCTGCCGTGGTATACCTATCCGGCAACAGAATATCTGGCACAGTTCGATTACCGCGGCAAACGGGTTTTCGAATACGGCTGCGGCAATTCCGGCCTGTTTTGGGCCGGGCGCGCCGACTCGGTCACCGGCATTGAAGACAACCGGGAATGGTTTGCCAAATGGGAGAAGAAATTTAACCGGCCGAATCTGGAAATCCGTCTGCGTCCGGAAGGCGAAGAATATGAAAACGCGATTTTTGAAGACGGCTGTTGTTATGACCTGATTGCCGTCGACGGCAAGCGGCGCGCCGAATGCGCGGCGGCTGCCGTCAAAGCGCTGGCGCCGGGCGGTTTGATTATTTTGGACGACAGCGACCGCGTCAATACCAGCCGGGACTATGCGCGGGCGATTGCCGGGTTGAAGGCAGCCGGTCTGTTACAGGTCGATTTTTACGGTTTCTGTCCGATGAACTGTTACGCCAAATGCACTTCGCTTTTTTTCAGCCGCGATTTTGCTTTTGAACCGGTGTCGCCGGTGCAGCCGGTCTGCGGCCGCGGCAGCTTGTGGGCGATGAGCCGCCGGCAGAGAAAAGAGTTTTATAAAAAATTCGGATGAGGGTAACAAAAAAGGTTAAGTAAAAATACTTGCATATTAAAAAACGATGTGTTAAGCTTTAAAAAGTCATCAGGGGGTTATCTGATGACAAGCACCGCGAAAGGGGCGGAGAGCTTAGGGTTTTATTATTTATACTTGACATAAGTGTAAACAGCTTTTTAAGGGGAAGAGCTATGAAAACACGCAATTCATGGATATTTGTGCTCGCTGCATTCTTTTGCGGTGCGCTTTTTTGTACTCAGGCTTTGGCCAAGGTCTGCTTTGTCGGCGACGAAGAATGCGGTTCCGGCGCCAGTTTTGAACCGGCAGAGGAATTGCCCAACAAAGACCTTTGCAGACAGGAAAAATACGATACCCTGGCCAGCGCTTGCGCCAACCCGGGCGGCGTTTGTCCCTATGATGCCAGATACGTCAGGTGCTGCCCTTCGGAATATGCCTATCAGGCCTGCGTTTATCCTTTGGAAACGGTGAAAAAGATTGTGGACGGCAAAACGACCGTTGACAGATGCGGTAGTTTATACAAATGCCAGTGTCCTTCGGAATACGGCGTAACTTCCGATTATGCCAAGACTAACAATTGTCAGCCCGGCGGCGGATATTGCATGTTAAACGACGGAACTACGGATCAGGTCAAATACAAGACCTGTTCATGCGACACTTCGGTTTATACGGATGCAACCAAATGCTCCAACAATCAGACGGAAGAGGCCTCCTGTACGGACGAAAAAGGAAAAGTGCGGAAAAAGTGCTATTGCAATCGAAGCAGATTTCCTTATGCGGCTTGTGAGTATGGTTCAAAAGGGACCATTTGCATAGACAGCAACATTAACCGGGAATATTATCAGCAGTGTAAAACGGCCAGAGAAAGATGCATTGAAGAGAACTTCATTGCGGAAAACGTCACCCAATGTCCGCAAGGGTCGACGGCCTGCACTTCGACCGTAAGCGGTAAAAAATACTATTGCGCTTTGGGCGAAGGTTGTCCTTACCCGGTTGTTCCCCAGCTTTACAAGTGTCAGTTCGACAAGGGCAGATGGTGCAAAGCCAACGGCTATACCCAGGAATCGTCGACGCCGGTTACCAGAAACGCAAGTTGTATAGATGCGGCAACCGGTTTGGAAGGCAAGGCTGAACCTTGTACGGAAAATACAAATACGCCGACCTATTATTATCGTTGCAAGCTGACCTGTGCGCAAAGAGCGCAATTGGGGGCAACTCGCAACAATGATTTGACACTGGATGCAGCGTTAGCTAACGCCGGAATTAAAGCTTATTATAATACAATGGGTGGTGATAAACATTTGTATGTGGCAGAAGGCGGGGTTGTCCCGACGGCAAATAAAGAAAACTGGAAAGATATCGGCAGCAGAATTGACTTTGCCTCAGTTAACGGGATTCAGGCTTTGTGCGATCGTGATCAAACAAATTATATGGAATGTTGTGAGGAAAGAAGCCAGTATAGTAACAGACCGACCCTTCAGTTTGACGGTTCGGCTATTGATGCTACGAATAATTGGTTTAACAAGAATATGTCGGATATTGAGATTAAGTTAATCGCCAGCAGTCAGGGTAACGGGTTTGGTGAAACGTTTTCTGTAAACAATGCAACGTGGAATAATATAACAATTACTCAAACTGTTGCTCCTGAGAGCGTAAAAGTTGGCAATGACGAGGGTAAATATCATTGGATATCGGATAAAAAGAACACAATTTTAATCCGGAGCAACAATACCTTGAAATTTACGGGGCTGCTGTCTCTTAAAATAGGCGGTTCTACTTATAAAAAAGAAAACAAAAGCTGTACTGAAACGGCAACAGACTTTTATAGCGGTAGTTGTCCTTATCTGTCTTATCTGCACTTTCGTGTGGAAAATGGCGGCGTCGTCGAATTTAGGGATACGACAATCAGAAGTTCTTACGATACCGCTTCGTGGGATGGTGATAACGGTGCAATGCTGTTTTATAACACCAAAATGTATGACAGCTGGTCATCAATCGGTGATATCTGGAGTAATATGAACGTCGGTTTAAGTAATTCAGACTTGACAATCAGTAAATTGCGTCTTCGCGGTTCGGAAAGATCTGACATTAACCGGAGATTTGGCGGAGTTTCTTCTTTGGGCGATTGGGAACGGCAACATGGTGACCAAAAATTAACAAGAGCAAGAGGAATACATATTACAAACGGTTCTTCGGTTGAGTTATTGGAAGCAGGGTGGATATATAACGAAGCAAAGATTTATGTCACCAGCAGCTCCAGCCTGACGGCCCAAAAACCGATAGAGTTGAATCATCAAGAAGATACCGTTGTTTGTCTTGATTATGCAACTATTAAAGTTAACGGGCAAAGCTTCGGTTCCAGAAGTTACAGAACAGCCGTGAACGGACGGTGGTCGCATCACAGACTAATGGGAAGAGATTCTGTATCAACCTGGTTGGATACTCGAGGGTTTGACAGCGGGAATTGGTATTATAAATACGATAAGGGAAACACGGATGGTCAGTATCCTTGTTCTACGGGCGGTAAGTGTGACGGTAAGTGCAATTCTGACTACAGTCCGAATTATAATAGCTCGCAATATTGTTCCGGATGTTATAATGCATCGAATATGGGGCTAGCCTACTGAAAAATTACAGCAAATTATTATTTCTTATTATTTTAGTGTGACATATTATTGGAGTCCGGTATTTACATGCCTTCTGAAAAATAAGGAATGTTCTTTGCTGATCGGAAAAGAATTTTTTTAACCCTTTAAATTTTTTAGAGTATGAAAACAAAACTTTTTCTGTCTGCATTGACGCTTGGCGCAATGATGACGACCTTTGTCGCTTGTGACAAAGAAGAGCCTTATGTAGATCCCGGCAAGGTGATCGAAAGTGAAGTGGTCGATCCCGGAACGGCCGAAGAGGTTGAAGAAACCGACAACGGAACCGAAGGGATTTCTCTCAGTTATGAATCCTGGATTGTGGTTCATCAGGTGTTTGCCGACGGCAGCACCTCACAGCCGCAAACCCGGACAGGAGCATCTGCTTCGGCGGGAAATAAGATTTCCGTTGTTTTGGAGAGCAGACTGACAGACGTTTCCGCGGTTGCAGATGTTTCCGGCTTTGAACTGAACGAAGCCGTCAGCAAGATCGACTATCGGGAACTTGGTTCGGCAAAACATGAAACCCAGTCGTTTGTGACGGTAATCGATTCCGCAACTGTTTATACGGTGGATTACGGAATTTTTGCCGTTGAATTTGTTCTTCCTTATCAGGCGGCGGTTTATGATGACGGTATCACCAAAGTAACGATGCCTTATCATAAATATACCGATGTTCGGGATAACGGAGGCGAACTGAGCGATTTGGAAAGTGTGACCGAGAATGGCGTGACTTATCTGCGGAAGCTGTACAAACATTCAATTGTGGCAGATTTCAACGGAAAGTCATATACCGTTAACGCTGAAATTGTTTTACGAAAGGAACAAAAAGGGGATTACCTGATTGAACAAAAAGTGGTTGACGAAGGTGTAGAACTCGTTTCCTATGACTTGGCAGCCAAAACAGGTGTTTCTCGTTCCTGGATCAAGATTCAGGAAATATGGTCGGAAAGTGGCGTGAAAGAATTTAAGAAGGAAGTTTTATTGTATAATGAACCTTCCGATGGAGCATATGCCACTTTTATGATGACCGTTCCCGAAAAATGCAATTTCTCGGATTTAACGGTAGGCAAGCCGCAGGTATGGACGGAGACGGGGAATGTAAGAGAAGAAGACGGTATGCTCATTACGGCATATTCTTCCGATTATTATATACCCGTAATTTATTCGGTAAAAAACGTACAAGCGGATTTTGCTTTTGGAGTAGTTTTCGAAAAAGCCGTTTATTCCAACGAAGGCTTTGAATATGAAATGCCGGCGTTTGAATATTCAGATCCCAAACCCAGTATGTCGCAGGCCAGTGACTGGTATTTACATGAACGAGGAGGCAGTGCAATGGATATTAATTTCGTTGCAACAATTAATTTTGGAGAGGCTGCCTATACGTATGTGAGAGACGGTTGCGTGATTTATTACGGCGAAAGGCCGTAACTTGTATTAAGCAGAAAGGTCCTTTTCGGGTCTTTCTGCTTAAGTTGATTTTAACTAGGAGAATTAAGATGAAATTTGGAATGTTATTAATTGTTTTTTCTGCTTTATGTTTCAATATGCTGACTTTTTCCAATGCTTTTGCCGAGGATGAAGTTGCACAGCCGGATGAGCAGGCACAGCCTTCAAGGGCGGAATAAGGATATCTTTTAAAAAAGGTGTTGATCATAAAAGCTTTTGATGATTTGGCGGGAAGTTTTTATGACAATGTAAATTAAAAAGCTCTGTCTTCCAAGACAGAGCTTTTTAATTGTTTTGCAGTCTAACAGCTATCCCCCAGTTTACTGGGGGATAATTTATTTTTGTCTTTGTTGTGAATATCTTATATGAATATAAAACCTCCTGATTTGGTCAGGAGGTTTTTTGGTTTTGCGAAAATTCAAAAGCTGTTCTGGGTTTTCCTTCTACCTTTTGTAAGCCGCGCGGGGGCGGTAGTGGGTATGCAGCAGCTGGTGCGCCTTTTCGCCGTTCGGGGCGCCGATATATTCCTCGTAGAGGGTTTTGATCGACTGATTGTGGTGCGAAAGGCGGTTGGCCGCTTTCAGGTCTTCGTCAAACAGGCCTTTGGCGCGTTTGCGGCGGATGTCGTCGGTGATGCCGCGCGGTTTCGGCTGTCCGGGCAGCATTACCCGCGGTTGTCCGCCGCCGGCGA
>OBJF01001072.1_pt1 | contig 26606 bp, 19 predicted proteins | sample 1519091 | NCBI WGS metagenome assembly OBJF01 (sample SAMEA2452124, study PRJEB22498) | human gut metagenome | biome: human feces; feature: human gut; material: feces | place: Australia | collected 2012
TCGAGTCCAACCCCAATTCATTTAAATAAGTGTTGCACCTTATGGGGTCAGTTCAGGCTGCTAGTGCTTGTCTGACCTTAGAGAAAATCGAGCGGACGAACCAAGCTTGCGTACCATTTACAGAGGCTTTTCTTCTGGAACCTAGAACGTCTATGACTGCCCGACGGGCTTCGGAGTCTGAGTTCAGGAATAAAGCGTGACGGGCACATGCTCTTTCTTTCTCAGAAAGCAGATCGAAATAGCCAAGTCTGCCTGCAGCTTTTAGCTGGAGCACAGTGCTTTCGATCTCATTAGTAATTTGACTCAGGTCAGAGGTGCCGAAGACGGCAGCCAAATAATTTTTAGCAAGATTAGAGAGTAAGTAGATATTGTTCTTCTTCTCTTGATTTCCCTGTGCGCTGACAAAGATAAGGTTTACTTCGCTGTTATAGATGCTTTCTGACTTCTTTAATGTCAGGCTGCGAGGAATAATGTGATCGATTTCTCCGACGTCATCGAGCGGTCTTCCGGTATAAGCGCAAATTCCGTGACTGTCAGCACGGATTCTTTCTTCTTTGCTTAACCATCTCTTCTCTTGATTCTCTTCATTGCGTTGAATGTCTTCCAGTTTTTTCTTCAGTTTTTGTTCTTTAAGTTGAATGTACTTCAAGTCGGTGAGAGAGGCGGTGAAATTAAAAGAGTTGGCTTCAATGGCGACCGGGATCTTTACGGTTCCATTAGTAAAATCCACGCTCTTTTTAACTTCTTCCGCAATCCTTTTAGCAACTTCCCAAGAATTCCTGTCGATGGCTTTGCGAATAAATCCGTCGAATGGACGAACGCAATCCGCAGGGAGGCGACAGCATTGTGCCGAGCCGTCTGTCATCGTCATACGCCAGGCGTTTTCTAAGTGGGCGGCAAGAGAGACTTTAGAGAAGCCGTTTCTTTCGGTTTCGATGAGGTTATATAACTGAGCCAAAGAATACGGGTTATCAAATTTACTCTGAGCCTCATCCGACAACCGGAGTTCTTTTCCGATAAAGGGGACAACTTCGCTGACCATCTTCAGCACTTTGATAACGGCAGCAAACTTCTTGGAGAGTTCTTTTTCTGTTTTGCCTTCTTTTAGTGCTGTTTTGACGAATTTGTAGTCCTCAGAAAAATAAGGACCGTAAGTCTTTCTTTCATTCTCGATTGCATTGCAAATCGAGCGAACTGTCGAACGACCTTTGACCTTGCTGTTCCAGATCTCTTCGATAAAGTCAGTTCCTTCTGCAGGTGACACGCCGAGGGCTTGTCCGACGATCACATTAAGGATTTTGTTTTTCATCGGAGGATGCAGGTCAGCCCTTTCCAGCAAAGCGTTTTCCGGGAACCAAAGACCATTTTTTGCCTTAGCGGTTTCTTGATAGTAGCGATTGGCAAATTCAAGAAACTCTTCCAGCTGATGGCCCGAGAGAACATCTTCTAATTTTTCGTTTTTAATGACGACTCCGTTCTCGAAGTCTTCGGCGGTTCTTCTAATCGAGCATTCATCAAGAGCGATACTTCGATCAAACGCTCGCTGCAAGATATAGGCAAGCCGATAATCAGAGTCGGGCAGGACATCCGATCGGATTTTTATTCTGCTTTTACGATCCGTGTTTTTTAAGATCTCAGTCAGATCTTCTGTGAGAAGAGGGTAGGCGCCGGCAAATTTGTTCGCCCAAGACTTCCATTTCTCTCCATATTCAGAAGACAAAGCCTTCGGGTTCAGATATAACGTCTGATCTTCCAGAGGTCTTCTGTTGTTCTGATCCTCGTATGGAGGAATGGTGCGGTCGGGATCAAGACCTGCGAGCACATCCAAAACATCGCCGGACTGCTCTAAAGATTGAATGATTTGTTTTTGAGAAGCAGACCATTCTTTATCGTCTGATCGAAGATACTTCAAAGCGCGGACGAGGACATTTTTTAATTTAACCGCGTCTAATTGTTCTTGTCCTTGCTCGAATTTTGCATCATTGAAATACCAGCGAACCGCACGTTCTTGGAGATTAGAGATGTTGCCGATAATTCTCCACAAATTATCTGTCGAGCCAAATGCTTCGGATAGACGTGTAATTCTTGAATCTCGCTTCATGTCCTGAAGAATATCGCTGAGATATTTAGAGCGATGTTTGTGTCCTAAAGACTGAAGATTTGCGATGTATTTTGAGGCGTCTAGGATAGCGCGGCGTCCTTCGACGTAATTGGCAAGAATCTCCTTCGCACTGTATTCGGGGAAGCTGGTTTTAATGTACTTTTTAAAGTCTGCCTCTTTTTGTCCGGACAATTCCTTATTGAGAGCTTTGGTGGTCTCAGGAGAGTTTGCGATAGCTTCCCACTGAATATTCAGGGGTTCCGAATCATTGAAGAAATTAGTGAAACTCGGCGCGGAGGAAAATACTGAAGGGTCTAGACTTTCCAAAACAGATGTGTCTGTTTCAGCTTCTGTACGGGCGTAACCTCTTCTTTTGAGGTAGCCGGACAAGGCGATACGGAGATTTTCGCGTTCTTCCGGAGCTAATGTCTGCTTCTTTTGGAGAAGCTGATATTCTGCAACTAAAAGCAATAATCTTCTTCTTAAATCGAATCCCTTGTATGAGCGGACCCGGTGTCGTACTGCAGTTCTGGACTTTGATGAGAAAGAAAGTTTTTCACTATTAACGACGGTAAAGGCAGACGAATGATCTCTGTGTTCAGCTTCGTCAGATGGATGAGAGGTTATAAAAGTGCCGGTATAGGTTCCTCCCAAGTCAAGACCGACGCCAATAATGTGAGTTTTCCCCATTTTCCCTCCTCAAGAATTTATTATTTAGTTACAAAATTATAGGTTGAATTAGAAAGTTTGAATATATTTATTTCAGTGAGTCCACAAATACGAGTCCATTTTTCAAAAGAATGTGGGTCGAAACAGTTTGAATGCTTTGTAGCTGCATTTCTCGACTTCTGTTGAAAGAATACGCAATTAAAGAGGAAACTATTTTCCTGACTTTGACTATCTGCTAAAAATTAGGCTGAGTTTGGTCAGGGGCGGAATTTTCCCTTTTTTGGAATGACGGAACGATCCTCTCTTTGAACTGAGATTGGATCGAAAGAGTAAGAAGGAAAGAGGCGTAACAAAGGGAGAGGTGACTTATTGTGCGATTTTTTAAGGCATTGATAGACGGGTTGCTTAATGGCTTAGCCACTATTTTCTCGGTTGTTATGTTTTTATTGCTTCTGCTTTTAATTTCTTTTAGTTTCTACTTCGTGTTTTTGACTTGATGTCTTCGTTTACATGCAAGGGTGCTTCGACGCCCTTTTTGTGTGGATTCCGGCAATAGTATGTGCTTCAGTTATTGAAAGAATGTACGATTGAAGCTTCGGATATGACGATGTCGTAGGTTTTCAACCGGGTTTCAGTTGTTATTGAAAGAATGTACGATTGAAGCGCGCCTGTACTGTTGCTAATCGCTTCTTTAATAAGGGTTTCAGTTGTTATTGAAAGAATGTACGATTGAAGCTTTTAACAAGTGTATTTAAATCACAAGAAGCAGAGTTTCAGTTGTTATTGAAAGAATGTACGATTGAAGCGTTATGCGCCTAGGAGTGTTCTAGAGAAAGAAAGAGGTTTCAGTTGTTATTGAAAGAATGTACGATTGAAGCTTACTACGGAAGACTGCAAATTAAAAAGCTCCAAGTTTCAGTTGTTATTGAAAGAATGTACGATTGAAGCCAATTCTTCCGGCGTTGGAGGTTCGACGTTAAGGTTTCAGTTGTTATTGAAAGAATGTACGATTGAAGCTGCAGACGGATCCAGTTTCGAGGCCGTCAGCGTGTGTTTCAGTTGTTATTGAAAGAATGTACGATTGAAGCAGAATCGTCCGGACATTCTGCAGAACTTCCGCTGCCAGTTTCAGTTGTTATTGAAAGAATGTACGATTGAAGCTCGGTGCTTGATTTCTGCTTCCAAGCGGCAGTTCTCGTTTCAGTTGTTATTGAAAGAATGTACGATTGAAGCTCCGAAACCAACTGATTGAAAATAAACGATTTTTGACAGTTGGTTTCTGGTCTGTTTTTCGAAAATGGTCGATCTGCACAAAAAGTGCCATTATTTTCGAAAATTTGGGGTGATTGCTTGACTGTTTTTGATAGTTGTGGCAATATCTAGTTACATTCTTTCAACAACGAAATCGCCTTAGGGCGAGCTGAAATCAATTTGATTAAATATTAGATCCGGCTACTGAGGCCTCTTGGCCTTATCCGGATTAACAAGGAGCCTCTATTCGAGGCTTTTTGTGTTGACCGAACCGACATAGATTCAGTTAAGCCATTAGAAGGAATTTACTTTGGTTTCAAAGCAATTCCTTTTTTATCGCGTTAGCCTTACTTTCCGAAGATTTTCGAATGTTTCGAAAATTAGGTTTTATTTTTGTCTGTTGTAACGGTTTTGTTGGGAAAGTGAGAAGAATCCCCTAAATTCGCTAGGAAAAAGGTTTGGACTGTGGTCTTTCTGAAATGGTGCAGGGAGCTGTAGATGGTTCGCATTTCCCAAAAGTTTCAGGAAAATGCATAGACCAACAACGTTCAATGATTCCTGTGATGAACCAAACGGTTGAGCGACCCCAACAAATATTGTGAGGGAAGAAAATTATGATGAGGAGAAGAGGGTGATTTGGTGGCCCGAACCGGACTTGAACCGGTACAGCTTGCGCCGAGGGATTTTAAGTCCCTTGTGTCTACCAATTTCACCATCGGGCCGCCAAGAAGTCGCATTCTAATATAAATTTCAAAAAGCTGCTTTTTTCTTTCTTCAAGTCTTCGATATCAATTGTTTCTTCTCTTCGTAGAAACGAGTTCGTTTTTTTTACTCAGATTAGGGTTTACATCTAAATAATCACATAAAACAGGTAAAATCATAGGTAAGAAATTTAAGGAAATTAGTGATTTTCCTAGGTCGAAGGATTTACAAAAATGTTCTGTCGGCCAGGTGAAAAATAAAGGAGGATCAATATGTCTGCGAATTTCTCTTCTGATTCGATCGTTTGGGTTGACGGACAGGTCACTCTGCCGAAGCATATTTTGAAGATTTTAGGCATCGAAAACGGTCATCGCTCTAATGTGACGTTTATCGTAGAGAACGGCGAAGTAAAAATCGTTAACAGCGCTGCCTATGCAATGAACAATCTGAAAAAAGCTAAAGATAAAGAAGCCGCCTAACACTTTCTACACAAAGCAGCTTGAAATCATTTTTGTTTAAAAAGCCGGTTGCATTGATGTGAACACGTCAACAGCCGGTTTGGCGTTTTTAGATTAGATCTGTCCTCAAGTTAGATGTGGATTAATACAATCCTCCTTGGTAATTACCCTTCCTCATTTCCTTCCAACTGAAATTTCTGCAAATTAAAGGGTGTCGGCCTTCTCCTCTCTCATATAATTTTTGAAGAATATCTAACAACCTCAGAAATTTACGGAGAAATAATGGATTCTCTGATATCCAATACCGCCGCTATAAACGGGCTTCTTGCGCGCTTTGGCGTGAAGTTCGGTATCTATAAAAACGGCGAGTTTCATGAGCAGCTGTTTCCCTACGATTCGCTTCCTCGAATTATTCCTGCGGATGAGTTCGCTGAAATTGAAGCCGGCTTGATTCAGCGGGTCGATGCGCTCAACGCCTTCTTGAGAGACATCTACACGGAAAAGCGAATTGTCGCTGACGGCGTGATTCCGGAAGACTTCGCTTTTTCGTCAAGCGGCTTCCTGCCGGCGTGTGACAACTTTGTTCCGCCGAACGGAATTTACTCTCATATTTCAGGCATTGACCTCGTCCAAGCTAAAGACGGAACTTGGTACGTTCTTGAAGACAACCTACGCATTCCTTCAGGCGCTTCCTATCCTTTAATTGCCAGAAAACTCGCTCGCCGTGCTTCGCCGGAGACATTTAAAAATAACTCGGTCGATCGCAACGATGATTACGGACTCCTTTTAAGAGAAGCAATGGAAAGCGTGAATCCCGGCGGCCGCTGCGTCATCATGACACCGGGAAGGTACAACGCTGCTTTCTTCGAGCATGCTTATTTGGCTGAGATGACCGGATGTCCTCTGGTTATGCACAATGACTTGTTCGTACAAGACAATAAGCTCTATTTCAAGAGCAGATCGGGTTCTCCACAGTCGGTCGGCGCTCTCTATCGCCGAATCTCCGACGACTATCTTGATCCTTTGACCTTTAAACCTGAATCACTCATCGGCGTTCCGGGCATTATGAATGCCTATCGGGCAGGGAACCTCGCGATTATCAATGCTCCCGGAAATGGCGTTGCCGACGACAAGGGTATTTATTACTTCGTTCCCAAGATGATTCGTTACTATCTGGGCGAAGAACCGATCCTCAAAAACGCACCGACTTATCTGCCTTTCTACGAAGAAGACAGAGAGTACTGTCTGGCGAACATCGAACGCTTAGTTATTAAAGATGTTGCCGAAGCAGGCGGTTACGGAGTTCTCTTTGGTAAAGATTTAAACCAAGAAGAGCTTGAAGCCTGGAAAGTAAGAATTCAGACTGAATCACGTCGCTTTATTCTTCAGGAAGTGATCGACTTTATTGACCTGCCGGTTCTCGAAGACGGAACGGTCGTAGAGCGCAAATGCGATCTTCGTGCATTTGTCATTAGTTCAACCAACGGAACGAAAGTTTGGCACAGCGGTCTTACTCGTTTTTCCCGCAAGCCGGATTCGTTCGTCGTTAACTCTTCTCAAGGCGGAGGCTTTAAAGACACATGGATTTTATCTCGATAGAAAAAGGCGAAAACTTATTTTGGCTCGGCCGCTACGTTGAACGTGTCTACCGTACGCTGAATTATCTCGAAGGCCTCTATGATGTTCTGATTGATACAGATGAGACGGCTTATAAAGAATTTTGTGCCGCTTTAAACATTCCTGATGTTTACGAAGATGCGTCTGACTTTATGACGAGTTACTTCTTCGACGAGCTCAACCCTGATTCGGTGTACAGCAATCTTTCTCGAGCCTACGACGACGGAATTTTGCTGCGGAATACCATCTCGACTCGCTCTTTGGCTTATATTCAGCTGGCACTTGATGCGATGGAAGATGCGAAGGCAGAAGGTTCCGGAGCTCTGTGTTCTTTTGAAGTCATCGATCGCTTGTTGGCTTTCTGGGGCAGTATTGACGAATATCTCTCTTCAGGTCAAGAACGCTGTCTCGTTAAAGCCGGCCGTTACCTTGAGCGCCTGGACATGCAGCTGAGATTGGGAGAAAGCTGGGAAACAATCGGCGTGACGATCGGTAAACTGGATCGCAGATTACAGGGCGCAAAGATTGCCTACAGCGGTCAAAAAATGCGTGTTCTGAAAAATTTTGCCCAGTTAGCTGATGATGATCCGGAGACCCGGCTGGTGGCTTTGGAAACAGTTCAGAAGCTCTTGAATAATTAAAAACTCGATACAATGAAAAAATTTTTGTATTCGCTTAGGGCGGATCTGTTGTTTTCCGAACCCGTTTCGAATCACACATTTGTGCTTCGCTCTGTCCCGCTCTCGGAGCCGGGACAGGAGCCGATGCGCATCTCTTTAACCTGTCAGCCGGGCTGCCGGCTGTCAGAAACCTTTGACGGACAAGGCAATAAAGTTTTCCTGGGCAGCATCGAGAATAAACATACCTTCTTTTCTTTTTGCTCGACAGGAGAAGTATTGGTCGATTCCTCGCAGCGCAGCAGTTTCGGTGCGGCTGCCTACTATCGATATCCGACTCAGCTTACGACGCTGACCGGCACGCTCAAAGATTATTTTGAAGCCAATAAAGTTGAAGGCGCACCCATCGTCCTTGCTGAATACTGGCTAACAAAAATTGGTACAGACTTCCGCTATCAAAAAGGCGTTACGACAACAGTAACTGCGGCCCATGAAGCGTGGGAGCTCGGCGCCGGAGTTTGTCAGGATTTCGCGCACATTCTTCTTGCTTTCTTACGAACTCAGAACGTTATTTGTCGCTACGTTGCCGGACTGACCACCGGTGAAGGTGCTTCTCATGCTTGGGTAGAAGTTTTTGACGGTGAAACATGGATCGGAGTGGATCCTACGCATCAGAGATTCTGTGACGATAATTACGTCAAGATTTCACAAGGACCAGACTTTAGTTTTTGCGCTTTAGAAAGAGGCGTCTTTATGGGCGCAGCGGATCAAAGTATGTCGGCAAAGTGTAAGTTGGTTGAAATTTGAGAATGATTGAAGACGTCATAAAAGTAAAGATGCCGGTCGGCGAGTCTTTGGTGATTCGCAAGAACCGCCACTTGCCTGATAACGCTGCGTCAGTAGAAGGCCTTAAAAGACTTTGCGTCGTTTCCGGAATTCACGGCGATGAGCTTGAAGGACAGTACATTTGTTATTTGCTTAATAAAGTCGTTCGTGAAAAGAGTGAGCACCTTAAAGGGGTGTTGGATGTCTATCCGGCATTGAACCCGATGGGCATCGATACGATCCAGCGAGGATTTCCCGGTTTTGATTTGGATATGAACCGGATTTTCCCGGGACGTACCGACGGAGCGGCGACGGAGTGGGTTGCAAGCAAATTGATTCAGGAATTCAAAGGCGCAGAAATGGCGATTGATATTCACGCCAGCAATATCTTCCTGCGCGAGATTCCCCAGGTTCGCGTCAATATCAATACGGCAGATAAACTCGTTAAATACGCGAGCATGCTCGATGTCGATTTTGTTTGGGTGCATCAAGCTTCTACTGTGCTCGAATCAACGTTGGCTTACAGCTTAAATTCCATCGGCGTTAAAACTCTTGTCGTAGAGGCGGGCGTCGGCATGAGAATTACTCAGGATTATTGTCAACGGCTTGTGAACGGAATTCTGAATCTTATGCAGAATCTCGGTATGTGGGACGGGCCGGTCCAGCCTGTTAAACAGCCGATCGTTTCCTTAGATCGCTCCGTGAGTTTTGTGAATGCTGAAGAGCCGGGTGTGTTTGTCCCGACGGTTCGTCACAGCGATAACGTTAGACGAGGCGAGATTTTTGGCCGAATTGTAGATGCGCTTTCAGGTGAGGTTCGTCAGGAATGCGTCTCCGAAGTCGATGGTTTGCTCTTCACGCTTCGTGAATATCCTATCGTAAATAAGGGGTCTCTGATTGCCCGAATTCTTCAGGAAGAACGTCGATGAAAGAAGAAGTTATTTTCAGAATGGAGTCGGCCTACCGCGAAGACTTTGAAGTAAAAAGTTATCACTTCGGCGGCCCTGAAAAGACCATGTGCATTATCGGCAATATGCGCGGCAATGAAATTCAGCAGCTCTATATTGCCGGCCAAATGGTTCGAACATTAAAGCGCTTTGAGGAAGAAGGGCGGTTTATCCGCCGTCACGGTGTGACGGTGATTCCGTGTGCCAATCCGTACTCCGTTAATGTCGGTAAGCGCTTCTGGGCGATGGATAACTCCGATATCAATCGAATGTATCCCGGATACAACAAAGGTGAGACTACTCAGCGAATAGCTGCCGGTATTTTTGAAAAGATTCAGGGCTACCGCTTCGGCGTGCAGTTTTCCTCTTTTTATATGCCCGGAGACTTCGTCTCTCATGTGCGCATGATGAAGACGGATTATGAGGACACCGGCTTGGCTCAGCTTTTCGGAATGCCTTTTGTCGTTCTTCGCAAACCCGTTCCCTTTGATACCACAACCTTAAACTTCAACTGGCAGGTGTGGGATACAAAAGCCTTTTCTCTTTACAGCCGTTCTACCGAGAAGATCGATAAGAAGGGTGCGGACATGGCGATTGCGGCGGTTTGCCGCTTCTTAAGCCGAATGAACGTTTTAAATTACAACGTTTACGGCGGCTATGAATCGACCGTTCTTATAGAAGAAGAGCTGGTGTCGCTGCGTTCAACCGCTTCCGGTCTTTACATTCCGCACGTGAAATCCTTTGATTCCGTTGAACGCGGACAAGTTCTTGCGGACATCATTGATCCGCTTACCGGCGTGACCGTCGCCCAAACCGAAGCACCCGAAGACGGCATTGTGTTTTTTGCTAAAGATTCTCCCCTTGTCATGGAAAACGAAACTCTCTTTAAAATAGTGAACAAGCTTCACAAGTAACACATAAAGAGAGTCCCCGGATGGCAGATGTCAGCTACAACATTCCGGACCTGCGTCCGGGAGAGGTTTTTCGTGTCGAACAGACGATAAAGCGCAGCCGCTTTATCGCTTCTGTCGGACACACTCCCGATGTCGAAGAAGCAAAAGCTTTCATCGAACAAATTAAAGCCGAATTTGAAGACGCCCGGCACAATTGCTGGGCTTATTGTGCCGGAGCCGCCGGATCTACCGATCGTATCGGCGCAAGCGATGACGGCGAGCCTCACGGAACCGCCGGACGCCCCATGCTGACGGCTGTTACGCACAGCGGCATTGGAGAAGTGACCGTTGTTGTGACTCGTTACTTTGGCGGAATTTTGCTCGGTACGGGAGGACTAGTTAAAGCCTATCAGTCTTCCGTTAAAATGGCGTTAGAGGGAGTGTCCACGCGAGTTCGTACCAAAACGAAACGCATCAAATTCAGCGTTGAACATCGATTTGTGAATCAGGTTCTGCGCAAGATCGAAGCCGTAAACGGTCGAATTCTGGAAAAGAATTTTGATATGGATGCGGATTTTGATGTCGAAATCCCCGAGGATCTCGCTGAGACTTTTGCTAAAGAATTGGAAGAGCTCACGCGCGGAGCTCTTCTCATTGAATTCGTCGAAGAGTAACGGCTTATCTCGCTACGCCGATTGTTAAATTTAAGCTCTCTAAACCTGTAAACGTCTGGCTTGGGAAAGCTTCATTCTGATTTTGCTTAAGAATGACAAACTCAGGTTTGCTTCGACGGGCAAACAATTCGCTTCTTCCCAAGAGCAGAGAAAGTGCCACGAAGAAACGCTGATCGGCAGAAATTGTCTTCATGCCCGCAAGACCTGAAGCGTCCGAGAGCTCGGGTGCAAATAATTTCACACCTTCATCACGGAGTTTGATCTTGGCGCCGGGGATGAAGGCATCAATGTCTGAAGAGCCGTAGGCGACTGCAAGCGACAAACCTAAACGCGCAATTCCCCCCGGTTCCTCAGCATTGGCGCAGAGAGATTCCCATCGCTCAAGCGAGGTCTGCAGCTTTTGGAATTCTGCTTCTTCCCGTTTTCGGCGATTTTTGTTATTCGCATTTTTTGCCATCTTCTCACGTAGGCCTGTGAGCTGAGCAGTGGCTGTGTGGAAGAGATCGGATTTTTCTAAGAGTTCTTCTTCGAGCTGTTCACGAGTGCGCGTCGTCAGGCTCTTCTCCTGAAGACTGTTTAATGCCTGCTGTTTTTCTTCGTACTGCGAATTTACGACACGATACCTTTCGAGCAGTTCATCGTTTTGACGCATGAGGTCATCTTTCTGTGCAGTCGAGATCTGAGAAGAAAGGAAGCTGGACTCATTCGGGAAACCGGCCTTTTGAAGTTTTTGGTTGAAAGCGTCCGAAAGCGATTCAATGGATTTAATGGTTTCGCTGCGATGTGCTTCGAGAGTATTAATTTTGTTCTGCGTAGAAAGCAAGGCTTCCTCTTTGGCAGCAAGACTTAATTTAGCTTCTTCGGCAAGACGTGTGGCATTGGCCTTTTCTGCTTCAATCGCGGCAATTACTTCTTCCGGTGTCTGGCTGGCAATTGCTTCATGCCGTTCTTTTTGGAACCGTTTGATCTGTTCAGTGAGAGCCTCGATGTCCTTTTCTAAGGTTTCTGCGCTCTTCTTCTGAGCAGTCAGAGACGCGACAGTATTTCGGAGGGCTTCTTCGCTCTGCGCTGTTTCTTCTTCTATCTGTTTTTTCTCGACGCTCCAGTTGATCCACTGTTCGCGGCGTTTTTCGAGTGTTGGAAGGTTCTGCTTCATGATGGCCGGGTTAGAGGCCTTCAGGCCGAAGCGGGCAAAGGCTCGCTCGAGCAAACGCGTCAGGGAGACGCGATTAAGTTCAGAGTCTTTTTGATTCTTTTCTAGCTCGGCAGACATGTTGGCGAAGTTCTTCAAAGCCTCTTCCAAAGACGCCTGTTCTTCTTTTTTACGAGCGGTTTTAAGCGCTGCATCTTCGCGCTTTTCTTTCAGCGATTCAATCGCTTCCGTGAGCCCTTGAATTTTCTCTAATCGTGCTTCAAGGTCATCTCGACGATTGGCTAAAGAAGTTTGTTTTTGCTTGAGTACAGCCGCCCAAGTGATCGGTTTCTTTTCTCTCAAGCCGACAATATTGAGCTCGCTCGCGATATACAAAATCTCGCCCTTGGCTTCATTGAGTTCTGTCGTAAGCGTATTCAGAATGTTTTCGGCTTCTGTCTGCTGCAGCTGAAGCTGAGCAAATTCAGCTTTGCATTTTTCCGATTCGACGAGCGCGAGCTGAGCGTCTTCTTTTGCTTTAGCGAGTTTGTCTTCCAACGAACGGTCAAACGGCAGTTTGACGGAGTAGGGATGGTGAATCGCGCCACACAAGGGACACGGCTTGCCGTTGGCTAACTTTTCGCGCTGTTCATTCAGCGACAGTACTTCGAGATAGAAGGAATAAGCCTGCTGAGCAGAATTGACGACGGCTGTCTTATCAATATAGGCCTGGCGAGCCGCATTCAAAGCAACCGTCGCGAGTCTCAAGGCGTGCTTGGTGCTCTCGAGCCCTGCTTTTACCTGATTGAATCGGTCGTGTCCTTCTGCCAAGAGAACAATTCTTCCTTGAAGCGCGTCTAGGGCATTTAAGCGTTCATTCTGATTGTCCAGTTCCGCAGCCAGCGTCTCGACGCCTTCTATTCCTAAAGACTTGGAAAGCATGCGCTCTTTCATGGAAAGTTCGCCCGTGACGGCAAGCTCCTCGTTTTTAAGAGCGGCAATGACGTTTTGAACGTCTAATAAAGCAGAGCGAGAGGACTCAATCCGTTTCTGCAGTTCCCGCTGCGTTTCTTCTGCCTCTGCGCTGCGAATGACTTCAGCGTCAATCTCATCAAGAAGACGTTTGTACTCTTCGAGCTCATCGACCAAGAGCTTATCCATAGAAAGGTCATCCATCTTCTTGTTTAGAAGCTGTGAGCGAATGGTCAGTTGGGAGAGGACGTTTTTTAATCGTGTGTTTTCTTCAGAGAGGAGACGAGCCGCGGTTTGCTCGTTGAACAACTCCTCTTTAAGGTGCTTGCTTTGAATCTGAGAATCTTCGATTTTTTCATCTAATTCGCGAACGCGTTCCAACGTCACACACTTCTCGTTGTAGTTTTCCAGGACGCTCTTGAAATTTTTGTCTGCCTCAGCATGAGCCAGAGAGGCGGAGCGGACGCGTTCAGAAAGCATCGGGACGGATTTTTTAAGTTCCGTAATCAGCTTACCTTCTTCTTTCTCATCGACTCGAAGCTTAGAGAGGACATCGTAGTCGGGAGCTAAGGCGTCTGTTTTCAGCGCTTTTTCCAGAACGTTCTTTTTCACGTCAAAGCGAGAAAGGTCGCCGTTGACTGTCGTGAGCTGCTTAGACAAGCGGGCGGCTTCATCCTTGAGCATATTGATGCGAATGAGCCAGTCCATCGAATCTTTGAGCTGGGCAATTTCGTTTTGCAGAGCGGCGTGAGAGACGCCGGCCTTAATGAGCTGCTGATTGAGGCGTTCTTCTTCCTCATCAGAAACAACCGAAATTCCGTCTATGACAGACTTAGAAGCGGCGAGCAAGGCGGCCTTCTGCTGAGAAACTTCAATGCCCTGAGTCAGGATTGCATTTCCGAGGGACTCGGAGACATTTCCGATCAAAGATGAGGCTAAAGTATCCGCATTCTCGGTCAAAGATTCAGAAGTCGAGAGAATGTCATAGAAAAGGGTGTCTTCTAATTTATCGGCATCAAGATGCGTGATCCTAGCCATGGCGACAGGAAAGGGCGCAGCCTGCAGGTCAAACGGCATGCCGTTTTTGCGGATTTCAGTGTTTTCGTGGGACCGAAGAAGTTCAAATCGTCCCTCTTCTGTGGAGAAGACCAGGCGGACTTCGGGATTTTTTCCAAGTTTCTCGGATGAGATATCGAATAGAGCGAACTTTAGAGCGTCAAGGAATAACGCAATACTTTTCTCTCCTGTCAGGGGAATGGAAAAAACGTCGGTGCGTCCGTCAAAATCGAGATCCCATTGACCGAGGAAAGTCGGTACTCGGGAAAGACCGAAAGCATGAATCTGCATAACGAAAAATCAAAACAACAAATCAGTAAGCAACCTTGGTTAATCCGTATCCGAGCGCAAAGAAAATGGCAGAGATCACGGTCCACATGATTGTCAGAACACGGGTCACAGAGAGGATTTTTTCTCGCTGGTAGTCGTCGATGCCGGGCTTAAGCAGCATTCGGCCGAACTTGCTGTAATAGCTTCCGCAGAAGCCTCCGATAACTGCCGGGATCATGCCCCAAAGATAGCTAAAGTTGATCCAGCCGATGAACAGCCCGGAAGCGATCATGGCGGCGATGATAATGGGATAAGCGAACATATTATTTTTACTCCGAAAGGTTCACTTTACCAAATCTCGACAGAAGAAAAAACGCCGCATTGTCTGCGGCGTTTTTATTAGAAATGAGAAACGTTACTTCAAGTCTTCGGGAACTTTGCCGCCGTTTTCGGCAAGCTTCTGCATAACGGCCTTAATCAGCCAAACGTTCATCTGAGAATAGTCACCGCCGATAAGGTTTTCAGGGCAGCCGAGTTCTTTTGCCAGCTCTTTACGATTAGCTAAAGATGGGTCCATTCCAAGAAGCTTCATAAGGTCAACAATAGAAGTTTTCCAGTTGAGTTTCTGTGGGTTCTTGGCAGCCAAAGCTTCGCAGACAGCAGCGACGTCTACGATTTCGGGCGATCCTGCAGGCGTTTCGGCTGCAGCTGGGGCAGCAGCTACAGTTTCAACGGCAACGGCTTCCACGGGAGAGACCGGTGCTTCCGCTGCAGCAGCGTTTTCCCCTGCAACAGCTTCAACGGCCTTGTCTTTCACAAAACCAAGTTTCTGAAGAATTGTATTGAAAAGTCCCATAATTCACTCCTTTATCAATGGTGTTGGCAAATCTTTTCGCGCCGATTTCTCCGCAGGATGAACGGCGCCGGTAAGACTTTCATCATCAAACTGTAATTCAATTGCGAAAGGATGGGTTTGGAGAGCCACCATCATGAGCGCACCTGAAAAACTCGTTACATCTGCGCTGAATCGGTCGTTCTAAAATTTCGACAGCATAAAGAAAAAGTATCGAAAGATGAAAAAATTATTAGTACTTTCCTGCTTGGCGGGCACCGTCTTGTTCTCCTCGGTCCCGAAGGCCGCAGACTTTGATCGCGTTTACGAAACAGGAACACCTCTGAAGGCGCCGCGCATGATGCCGAATTTCCGAGAGCTCAAGCACGCTCTAAAGATGCCGCAGTTTGATCTCAAAACTATTTACGGAACAGACGTAAATTTGTCGGATTACAAAGGAAAGGTGATCGTTTTAAACGTTTGGGCTACCTGGTGCCGCCCCTGCGTTGCGGAGATACCGGAACTGATTACAGCACAGAAGGCCCTTAAGAACTCTGATGTCCGTGTTATTGGAGTTGCTGTTGACGGAGAAAATGTGGATCTTAAAAAATTCCTCGACAACATCCGTGCTTCGGGTTTTGAAACCTTCATTGACAGCAATCAGGCGATTCCCAGGAAGATGGGCGTTTCTGTGGTCCCCACCAATTTCATAATTGACGGCAACGGAAATTTAGTGGCTTACGCTGAAGGTTACCTGCCATGGGAAAATCCTCAGATTATTTCTTTCCTGAAAGAAATCGGCAAGAAATACGCGTCCGGTCCTTCTGCGGCTAAAAAGCCAGCCTCTGCCCCTGTCGGTTCCGTTGGATCTGTTTTCAAAATTAGTCAATTTTAGGTTAGCAAACTTAAAGCTGACTTTAACTTTTTGGACCGAAAAGAGGTATTTTGAAGCCCTAAAATGACAAGACTTCACTAACTTCCTTGTGCTTGTCATGAAAACTGCCCAGTCGTCCCGAATTCTTCAGCTCACTAAAAAACTTTGTGCCATTCCTTCCGTTAGCGGTAGCGCCGCGGAGGAAAACCGCTGTGCGGACTTCATTACGCATTGTCTGTTTTGCCTTGCACAAAAACATCCCGGACGCGTGCGAGTCTTTGAACCGGTCTGTGAGCGGGACCCCCTCGAGCGTAAGGCGGTTTTCGGACTGCTCCGAGCCGCCGTTCCTACCGATAAAACTGTTGTACTGACAGGTCACTTCGATGTCGTCGATACGCAGAACTGCGGTGATAAAGTACAGACGGCTTTCGATTTAGAACGTTACACGGAAGCACTACGTGAACAGCCTCTAGATGAAACTGCTCGGAAGGATCTTGAGAGCGGCAATTGGCTGTTCGGGCGCGGCAGTATGGATATGAAGGCGGGCCTTGCGCTGTTTTTGGCTTCCATGGAGGAGTGGGCAGATGACCCGACTCTTGCCGTTAATATTCTTTTTTGGGCGGTTCCGGATGAAGAAGCCAACAGTGCCGGCATGATCGGTTCGTTAAGAACATTCCTGCATATCTGTGAAGAAGAACATTTGAAAGTCGTCGCTGCTCTTACCGGTGAGCCTTGTTTCTGGACGGCGGAAACCAAGACGGTACCGGCTGTGCGACCTTATTACACAGGAACCACCGGCAAACTTATGCCGTTCTTCTACGCCTTCGGTAAATCCGCACACATCGGCAATTATCTTCACGGCTTCAGCGCAGCGCTCTTAATTAGTGAAATCGTTTGTCTGGCAGAAGCCGACACCGCTTTATACGAGGGTTCCGGATTGGATCTTTTAGCACCTCCGGCCTGCTTAAGTATGGAGGTGCACCGCAACGGTTATTCGGTCACTGTGCCTGAAGAGGCTTCCGCTTACTTTAATGTTCTGACCGCCGCAAAGAAACCGGCGGATGTCCTTCGTTGGGCTCAAATGACAGCGGCGCGGGCTGCCGCGCAGGCCAGAAGCAAACTGATGCGTGCACTGCTGTTTGCACAAGATAAAGGCGCAGACTTTCTTGACATTGATGAGGTCAATGTTGTTACCTTCGGGATGCTTCAGCGGATGGCTCGCCAGAAGACGGGCGAATCCTTCGAAGAAAAAAGAGATCATTTTTATCGCTCGCTCCCTAAAGATCTGGACATCCGGGAAGCGGCCCTGAAAGAATGCTCCTGGCTGTTTTTACAGGCTCAGATGCCACGGCCGACAATTGTAGTCGGGTTCCTGCCGCCGTACTACCCGGCTCGGCTGAATCGTCGACAGTCGCCTGATGAGCAAAAACTTAGAAAAGTGATGGAAGAGATGACGGAGCAGGCAAAAGTCTTGAGCAAAGACGAAGCAGTCCGTCTGCACGAGGTTTTCGGGGGCATTACGGATTTGTCCTTCCTAGGCTTTGAAGAAATGAGAGAAGGGGCCAAACAAGTCGGCGAGAACATGGCCGGCTGGAAGAAACTCTTTTATTTGCCGACCGATCTCCCGGGCGCCTTGGATATTCCGATTGCCAACATGGGGCCGGCAGGCCGAGATGCGCACCGAAGCACCGAACGTTTAGAGCTTGATTACTCTTTGAACATTGCGCCGAAGCTTTTGGCTGAAACGATTCAAAAGCTTTCCTAAAAAAGAAGGGACGGCTTCAGCCGTCCCTCTGGCGATTCAGTGCTTAATTATTTTCCGAAGGTGTCCTTCAGAGCAACTGCAAGGTTGAATACCAGGTTGTCCGGAGTGAAGTCCTTCTGATCAGCCACGTAATAACCGTTTCTTTCGAACTGGAAGCGGTCTTCGGGTTTGGCGTCTTTCAGAGAAGGCTCAACGTAGGACTGCATCACAGTCTTACTGTTCTTATTAATGAGCTCACGGAAGTCCACTTCACCGGCATCGGGTTTCGGAACGGTGAACAGACGGTCATAAAGTCTGATCGTTGCGGGAAGAGCATCTTTAACACTCAGCCAGTGAATGGCAGCCTTGGTCTTAATAGAGTTGGCGCCGTCGGTACCGCTCTTGGTTTCCGGGAAGTATTCAGCGTGGACGGCTGTGATCTTGCCGTCCGAATCTTTTTCTACAGAGGTGGCCTGAACGACGTAGGCGTGACGCAGACGAACGGGTATTGCCGGTTTGTCAGCAGTTGCCAGTGTCAGGCGGCGATAGCCTTTGGGCGGTTCTTCCGCGAAGTCGCTTCTTTCAATCCAAAGTTCTTTTCCGAAGGAAAGCTTGCGAGAGCCGCGTTCCAGATGCTGAGGGTGATTGGGAGACTCGAATTCTTCGATCTGATCTTCCGGATAGTTATCAATGATGAGTTTGATCGGATCCTGAACGGCGATACGACGATCGGCTTCAGCATCAAGCACATCTCTCAGAGAACCTTCGAGAACAGAGTAGTCGATCCAGCTGCCGGTCTGTTTAGAAACCCCGACGCGATCACAGAACAAACGCATGGCTTCGGGAGAATAGCCGCGGCGGCGCAGACCGACGAGAGTCGGCATGCGGGGGTCGTCCCAACCATCGACGAGGCCTTCTTTGACCAAGGCGATCAGTTTGCGTTTGCTCATGACCACATAAGTCAGATTCAGACGATTGAACTCGTACTGATGCGGAAGCAGGAAGAAGTTCGGTTTAACGGTTGCGCTTAAAACGTCCTGCAGCAGCGGAGTGAAAACTTCCGGTTTGGCAGCAACGGCGTTCACGATGGCGTGCGCAGAAGCATCGTTCAAATTTTCGGGATTGGCCTTGATATCAGCTAAGAGAGAAGCGACTTCTCTTTCTGTTTCGGTCTGGCCGAGTTTCCATTTGAATTTGACAGCAGCTTCGGCAAAAGGCTTGATTTCTTCGAAGCTCTTTTTCTGGAGGTCTGCCAGGACGGCTTTTGCTTTTTCAAAGAGCGGAGCGCGGGTAATGGGTACGGATCTTTCGGTTGCCCAGTTATAGAAAGCGCGCTGATCTTCAAATTCCAACGTGCAGATTGAATGAGTAATGTTTTCCAGAACGTCTTCGAGCGGGTGAGCGAACGTGTACATCGGGTAAATACACCATTTGTCGCCTGTACGATGATGTTCGGCAAAACGAATACGGTAAATAGCCGGATCACGAAGATTGATGTTGCGGGAGCTCATGTCAACTTTAGAGCGGAGAACCATGCTTCCTTCCGGATGCTTGCCTTCCCGCATTTCACGGAAGAGGCGCAGACTTTCTTCCGCCGGACGATCCCGAAACGGAGAGTCGACGCCGGGTGTGTGAAGTGTGCCCCGGTTTTCTTTAATCTGTTCAGCCGTTTGTTCATCGACGTATGCCAAGCCGTTTTTAATCATATGCTCGGCAATCTCGTACATATAGTCGAAGTAGTCGCTGGCGAAGTAGAAATTGGTTTCTTTGGCATCCTTCCAGTCGAAGCCGAGCCAGTTAACAGAGCCAAGAATGGAGTCTACGTATTCCTGGTCCTCTTTAACCGGGTTAGTATCGTCGAAACGCATGTGGCACCGTCCGGCATAGTCTTTGGCTAGACCGAAATTCAGGCAGATACTTTTAGCGTGACCGATGTGGAGGTAACCGTTAGGCTCAGGAGGAAAACGAAGCCGAACTTTTGCCTCATCGATCGGTCCTTCCATCTGCTCCGTGTAAGTGCCGGGATGTCCACACCAATGTCTGGGATCGTTTACCCCTTGTTTCAAGTCTTCGTTAATAATGTTGCGAAGAAAATTAGTGATGTGGCTGCTCTGAGCCTTTTCTTTGTTTTCGGTCATCGCTGTAGTAAAAAAGAGAACTAATTTTTCTATTCTACCTTTCTGTGTTTATTTGCGCCGAAAATACGAGGTTCTCAGCATGCGTTAGATCAAGAAGAAGAGAAGAAACATTGAAGGAAGAAAAGTTCAGGACGTGAAAAAATACAAATTCGCGAAGTATTAGGGATAACGAGCATTAGTCAATAAAGAAGTTTCAAGTATGGAAAAAATCAAAATCGAGAGAAAATTACCCTCAGTTAACTTTCCATATAAAAAGACTTGATTCTTCATCTTTAATTCTCATAACTTAGTTTACATTTTTATATATTTTCTTAATTTAATAAAAGAATTAGGCAAAAATATGTTTTTAACTAACTAAAAACCGAACTCTTAATCGCATTTGGGTTATTTATAAAAAGATGAAAATTTGCACGTAAATAATTTCGGAAATTCAAGAAGATAGAGTCTACAGAGGAGGTCTGAGAATCTAAGACATTTGTCTTATAGGATTAATCTTTCTTAGGGATTACGATCGAGGGCAGTTAAAGAGATTACAACTCTTAACAATCCCCAATAACCTAAGGACAAGAAATTAAGATGTCTGACAAAATCGTAAATCTGTCCGTCTCTCGACGGACACTTATGAAAGGAGGAGCTTTGGCTGCAGCCGCTGCCGCTTCTCCATGTCTTCCGAACTTGGCGTTTGCCGAACAAATTAAAAAACTCGAACAGGAAGGTTGGACAAAACGTCCCGTTGCCTGCACGATGTGCGGTGCGTTCTGCGGTCTGATTGAGATGCGTAAAGAAGGTGAGCCCGTTTCCGAAAAAACTGTTCGTATTTTCCCAAATCCAGGACATCCTCAACAGGGCTACTGCGGCCGATCCGCTGCAACTATGTGGGTTTGGAATCACCCGCTTCGTTTGAAAAAACCTCTGAAACGTGTCGGGGAAAAGGGCGAAGGAAAATTCAAAGAAATTACATGGGATGAAGCGTTGGACGGCATCGCCGGTCAGCTTAAAACGATCGTTGAAAAATATGGAGAAAGCAGCATTGCTTCAACTTCCCATACTTTCTCGGGCTTCAGCAAGTGGATTACGCTACCGCTGGGCTCTCCGAATAGTATTGGCCATGCTTCTTCCTGCAATGCGGGTGGTATCAGCGGTCGCCAGTGGGTCTTCGGAAAAGGCTTTGACGGTGCCGGCAAAATGGAGCCCGATTACGCCAACTTGCGTTATTTGCTTCTTATCGGCCGTTCTATGGGAGCTGCTATGGGAGCGCTCCATACTTTGAATGTTGCTCGTGCAAACGGGGCCCGTGTGGTTTCCATCGACCCGAGAATGCCGGACATCTCTTACGGTGATGTGGACTGGGTTGGTATTCGTCCCTCGACGGACGCTGCTTTCGTGATGGGTCTGATTAACCGCATGATTCAGGACGGTACAGCCGATTTTGATTTCATTCAGAAGCATACCAACGGCGCTTATCTTGTCAGAGAAAACGGTCATCCCTTGACTCAAGCTGATTTCGTCGCAGGCGGGGATAAAACAAAATACGCCGTTGCCAATGCTGCCGGAGAAATTTCCTTCCGAGGACTGAAGAAAAATGAAACCGGAGAGATGGTTTTTGACGAAGATCCTTCTTTCAAGGCTATCCTTGAAGACGTCGCTCCGGTCAAACTTGTCGACGGGATCACGATTCCCGTTAAAACCGCTTTTGAAGTCGTCAAAGAGACAGCGGCTCCTTACACACCGGAGAAAGTATTTGAAATCACCGGCGTTGAGCCTGGCATCCTGCTCCGTATCGCTAAGGACTTCACGAACCTAAAAGGTGTGATCGATGACGGCTGGTACACCTCTAAGAACGGAACCGACGTTCAGCTGTATCAATTGATCTGCATTGCCAACGCGATGAACGGCAATATAGATATTCCTGGAGGTTTGGTTGTAACAGTCGGGGCCGGCCTCAAGATCCCCAGTGTTTCTGCAGGCAAAGGTCCCAACGGCGAAACTTGGCAGATGGCTAAAGAAAAGCGCATCGACAAGATCGTTTATCCGGAAGCATCCGCAACTTTTAAGGTTGCGCTCCAGGCTGCCGTTACCGGCAAACCTTATCCGATCAAAGGTGTTTTCTTCGTGGGAACTACGATGTTCCATCGTGAGGCCAATTCTCAAGAACTTGCAGAACAGCTTAAGAAGCTTGAGCTTTGTGTCGTTCAGGATGTTCTTCCGCAGGAACTGGTTGACTATGCTGACTACGTGCTCCCTGCCACATATTTCATGGAAAGAAAAGAGATGGCTGGTGTTAAGTGGGCGCTTGACGGCTCCATTTATCTTTCCGACCCGGGCCTTACGCCGCCGAAAGGTTGTGAAGCTCGTCACGACGTGTGGATCCTTTTGGAAATTCTGAGAAGAGCTTTCCCGGAAAAAGCAGCGCGCGTCGGATACAAGGAATGCAAGACGGCCGAGGAGTTCAATAAATACTTTGATGCCTTTACGAACAAAGGTTTTAATAAGTTCCTGGCACAGTGCGAAAGCCAGAAACCGGGCTGGGCTGCCAAGATCAAGAAGGATATCGAAACACAGGGCTGGTCAACGATCAAGACAAAGAAATACAACCAGTACCCGTATCACAAACCTTTTGGAACACCGAGCGGCAAGGTTGAAATCTATGCCTTCCAGAGCTTCAAGAACGAAGCCTACGAAAAGGCCATTGCTCCGATTTCCGGTTACATTCCTTCGCCAGCGTTCACCGCACCGAAGCAGAACAGCAATGAGTTCATCCTGGCTTCCGGAAAGAACTGCGTCACCTGTTCCGGCCTGAATATGTTTACGCAGCCCACTCGCTATTTGGGCGACAGAACCGTTTGGATGAATCCGGTTGATGCACAGAGACTGGGTATTAAAAACGGGGATATGGCCGAAATTGAAGGTATCGATACTAACTATGTCGGCCAAGCAAGAATTACCGTCACCAATAAGGTTGTACCGGGTGCAGTTTTTGCCTTCGGTTTCTCCGGAGGCAACAGAACTAAGCACCTTGTAAACGACCCCGAATACCAATTTGTGAAAGAAGGTATTAACTCTCATTGGTATGCGACAGGTTATGCGCAGCCGGTCTTCGGCAATGTTGCGAATAACAGTTCCGTGCGCATTAAGAAGGTAAGAGGCTAAATCATGGTTCAAAAGAAAAAACAATTAGCGCATCTTTTTGATGCCACACAATGCATCAGCTGCGGTGCCTGCATTTTGGCCTGTTCTCAGACCAATTTCCCTGAAATGCACAACCAGAGCATTCCGGGGAGAAACTGGCCCGCATCCAATATTCGTATTTTCCGTTCTGAAGAACGTCGTCCGGTCAATCTGCTGGTTCAGTGCCAGCAGTGCGAAAACGCACCTTGCGTTAAGACTTGTCCCTTTGGCGCGAACTATTACGATGAAAACGGTCTTGTCAGAAATGATCCGGATAAGTGCGTCGGCTGCAACTACTGTATTGCCAGCTGCCCGTACGACGCTCGCTGGAGTCATCCGATCACGGGCCTGCCGATGAAATGTATCAGTCCGGGCTGCATGGAGATGATTAACGAAGGCAAGCAGCCGGCTTGTGTTCAGGCGTGCCCCGCGGAAGCCCGTCTCTTCGGAGATATTTTGGATCCACAGTCTGAAATCTCTAAAAAGATTGCTTCCAGCAGAACCGAGCTTCTCATGCCGAACAAAGGCACGAAACCTAACTTCTTTGTGGTGGTGTCCAAATGATCGAATTAACTTCTTTTACTCCTCAGCTCCAAGCCGCTCATTGGGGGTGGACGATTGCCATTTTCCTTTGGCTCGTCGGTCTCGCCGGTATGGGATTTTTTCTGAACTACTGGATCAGACAGAAGAACTTTGTTTATCTTCTGACGGTTTCAGGCATTCTCGGAACGCTCTTAGTGGTCAGCCACTTGGCTAGGATGCTTAATCTTCCGTTTGCCGTTTTCAGCGCTTTAGCGGACTTTTCCTTTAATTTCCAGTCTTGGATGTTCATCGGCATTTGTCTGCTTTCGCTGCTGTGCATCGGTTCCGTGTTCTATTCCATGATCTGCGCCAAGATCATTTTCAAGAGTGAATACTGGCAGAACATGACTAAGTCCAATTGGTTCAACGGAATTTTTGCTGCGCTGGGCGTTTGCTGCACGATTTATTCCGGCTTCCTCTTGACTCAGGCCGTCGGCATCTCTCTGTGGAATACCGCTTTGATTCCGCTGCTTTGGATCATGTCCGGCATGGCCAGTTCCATCGGCTGTATTGAACTTTTCATGATCATGAAATGGATCGATCCGGATACCGTTCGCTGGAGCAGAAGAACTTCCTTCTGGGTTGAAGTTGCAGAACTGTTCACCATTTTTGCCTTTGTCCACGTTGCTTTGGGTTCCGCGCTTGCCGGTGCCAGAGCCGGTGCAGAAGCTCTGATCAGCGGTCCTCATGCCGTGATGTTCTGGGTCGGCGTGATTATTCTCGGTTCTGTCGTGCCTCTGCTCCTGAATCTGCTGACACGCAGCCATAAGATTTTGGCCTGCAGTGCGATCCTCGGCATCATCGGTGCGCTCCTGCTGAGAGCTTCCATCCTCTTCTCCGGATACTACGATCCGATCATGTTCTAAGACTTGGCGCCGCCTCTCAGGTCTGGAGGCGGTAATTACTTAGTTGCTCCTTGATGCCAAGCGGCATCTTCGAAGGGCTGTCTTCGGGCAGCCCTTCGCCTTACTGGCTTGGCTGTTCTCTTCGCAAATGAGTTCTAGAAGAATTAGAGAGCCCGAAGAAACGGCCTGAAATCGTTCTCCTTCCAAAATCGATTAGATGTCCCTGTGTCGGTTGTTTGGAGAAGATCTGTGAGAGAAAGAGGCTTTCTGAAAAGGTATCCAAAACATTGGATTTTAACCATCACAAGCTTCCCGAGCCGGAACAGAAGACATGTTTAAGTCTTATGATTCTGAGAGAAATGTGATTGCTATTGGAACTACAGAAAATAAAATTCCCGCCCCGATTTTCAATCGAGAAGCGGGAACTCCTTGTCCGTGGACACCCTCTCCGAAAAATCGAAGAACCCTCACGATGCTGTCGTATCCAATCATGGACACCCGGCGACAGGCGACAAATTTTCCGCTCTAGACAAGGGTTTCAGATTAACAAAATCCTAGTCCGAGCGCAATGTTTAGTCTTCCTTGAACGCTACCTCGCGGCCTTTCTTAATACTCGGTAAGAGGATGAGCAGCAGCAGGAAGATGGCCATCATCAATAGGACGAGAGAGATGGGACGCGTAAAGAAGGTCGATGGGTCACCGCGAGAAAGAAGCATTGCTCTTCTGAGGTTTTCTTCCATCATTGGTCCGAGAATGAAGCCCAGGATCAATGGTGCTGGTTCACATTTCAGTTTTGCAAATAGGTAGCCAAGTGCACCGCAGATTATCGTGATGTAGACATCAAACGGATTGTTATTAATGGAATACACGCCGATACAGCAGAAAGTCAGAATCATCGGATAGAGCAAGCCGTAAGGAACGCGCAGCAACTGAACCCAAACGCCGATTAAAGGCAGATTCAAAATCACAAGCATCAGGTTGCCGATCCACATTGAGACAACTAAGCCCCAGAAAAGTGTCGGATTAGAGCTCATGACCTGAGGTCCCGGCGTGATGTTGTGAATCATCAGCGCGCCGATCATCAAAGCCATCGTAGCGTTGCAGGGAATGCCGAGCGTGAGCATCGGAATGAAGCTCGTCTGGGCGCCTGCGTTGTTGGCAGATTCCGGACCGGCAACACCGGCAATGTTGCCTTTACCAAACGGAGGATTGGCGTTTTTGCCGCCGACTTTCTTCTCAAGCGTATAAGAAGCAAAGGAAGCGAGCAGAGCTCCGCCGCCGGGAAGAATGCCGAGGAAGGAACCCAGCAAAGTGCCGCGCGTGATGGCAGGCGCGGCACTTTACTGGGTTCCTTCCTCGGCATTCTTCGGCCATCAGGCGCGGCTTTGCATAATTCTTTTCGGCTCGGCCAAATGGAGCCGACCTTTTCTGTAATGGAATCGCGCGTTTCGCCTTTGGACAAATTCACGATAATTTCAGTGAATCCGAACAGGCCCATAGAAATGGCGACGAAATCGATGCCGTCCTGAAGTTCGGCAATGCCGAAATCAAAACGGAAAGTTCCGGAATTGACGTCTGCTCCGATGATGCCGAGAAGCAGGCCTAAGATGATCATGGCAAAGGCCTTCAGTACAGAACCGTTGGCAAGCACAACGGCGCCGACAAGACCCAGAACCATCAGGCTGAAATATTCGGCCGGACCGAATTTAAAGGCAAGTTCAATCAGAGGAGGTGCGAAAGCAGCGACCAAGATCGTTGCAAAGCAGCCTGCAATAAAAGAGCCGATAGCCGCAATGCCGAGTGCGGTGCCGGCTTTGCCGTGACGCGCCATCTGGTATCCGTCTAAGCATGTGACCACCGAAGCCGACTCGCCCGGAAGGTTAACCAAAATCGCGGTTGTGGATCCGCCGTACTGAGAGCCGTAATAAATACCGGCAAGCATAATCAATGCTGAAGTCGGATCGAGCGTGTAAGTGATCGGCAGGAGCATGGCGAGCGTTGCCACCGGCCCGAGTCCCGGAAGAACGCCGATCAAGGTGCCGAGCGTGACACCTAAGAAACAGTAGAGCAGGTTCTGCAGTGATAAAGCAGTGGCAAAACCGACGGCTAAATTATTTAGTAAATCCATAATTCAGCCCCTTAATTCGTGAGAAAAGCCGGCCAGATGGGCACGGTTAGATCCAGGCCGAGGACAAAGATCAGCCAAATGGCAACGCTTAAAAAGACGCAGAGCAAAAGG
>OBJF01001157.1_pt1 | contig 24921 bp, 16 predicted proteins | sample 1519091 | NCBI WGS metagenome assembly OBJF01 (sample SAMEA2452124, study PRJEB22498) | human gut metagenome | biome: human feces; feature: human gut; material: feces | place: Australia | collected 2012
TAGAAATGTGCTGATCTGAAAAAGGGTATATTCTATTCTTTCTGTTTTTAATATATCAGTCACTTGTTTGTGGTGAAGGAAAAAACGCTCTGCATTTTGGATGAAAGAATGTAGGATTGTTTGTTATCCTGGATAATTCCTGTCTAAAAATAAATAATTCCTCTGTATTGCTATCTATATGCTTACTGTTTGCCCGTATGTAGTTTGTTTTATCATTCTTTTTTGGTGCGTATATGATGATGAACTAGCCTATAAACAGGCTTTTCCGAGGGCTTTTATAACTTGGTCGGTGAGTATGGAAGGCTTTCTCGGTGAGGAAGGATGTGTTCCTCACCGAGGAATGGCTTATTGCTCACCGAGGAAAATCATTTATTTCTTTAAAGAAAACGCATATCATCTGAAAATATATGCTGTATTGTGGTAGTAATATGCATATATATGTGATAATATGGATGCTTTTAATTCCGGATTACCATCTTCAATAGTTTTGTTTTCTTTCTTAATCTGAAAAATAGAACATTTCTCTTGTTTGTTTGGAGGAATTGAAAGGGAGACGGCTTACTATAAAAGGCTATAAATCCGTAAAGTTTGGGATTGTTTTTTATGTTTATGGATTTAAATAGTTATCTTTGTACAAGAAAGGAGGTATATAATGACTGCTACAAAGAAAATAAAAACTCGGGAAGAACTTAGAGTTGAGGTAGTGAAGAAAATTACAGCTAATAAAAGGAATGCCCAATCTTTTCTAAAAAAAGCTGGAATAGTCTCTAAATCAGGTGAACTTACCAAAATTTATAGATGAAAGAAACATTATACTCACGTCGTTCTAATCTTGTTGTTGGCTTTCATGGTTGTGATCAATCAATTAAAGAACAAGTGTTTGAACATCTGGCGAGATTGGCAGCAGTTGCCGATCTTTCGGAAGAAAATCGTATCGCTTATGATAAGGCATTAGATCGATATAGAGTCAATCAAATCGTAGAGGAGGATGAACGGCGTAAAAACGAAGAGATGCGGAGAAAAGCGGCTGAAGAAGGGATGAAAGAAGGGCTAAAGGAAGGGATAAGAGAAGGAATAAAGGAAGGAATGGAGAAAGGAGAGCAAAAGAAGCAAATTGAAATTGCTCGAAAGATGAGGGAGGACGGAATATCCATTGATACAATTATCAAATACACGGGTCTTCAATCTTCTGATATAGAAAACCTATAATATATCTTCGTAGGAAAATTGTTGTAGTTATATTAGGATAAAATATAAAAGAGGCGGGAATATTCAGGAATGAATACTTCCGCTTTCTTTTTTTGATTCGTAAGATGTCCAACAATGTCTATGATGTTTAGATATATCGATGAAATGGACGATTTTAGACAAATTTGGAAGAATCGTAGCTAAAATAGAACATTCTTTGCCTTTAATATAGCTTACATTTGTGGCAGTGATTGTCAAAAGGGACAGCACAATTATTAAATAAAGCTAATCTTAATTATTAAATTTATGAGAAACAAATTCCTATTTCTTTGTCTCTTCCTTTTTGGAACGTTGACAGCTTGTAAAGACACAAAATGGGTAGACGTTCCAACTGGTACTCCTCCTGAAGGTGCAATCACAGGAAAACCTGGTGAACCGGAAGAACCGGATGATCCTACTGTAAAATCATTCATTAATTGCTCTTACATTCGGGGGGATTTTTTTGAAATAAACCGTATTTCGGCAGCCAGTATGGGTGCTTGTACAGATTTGATTTATTTGGCAGCGCGTCCTTATGCAAATGGTGAGGTAGCTTTTGAATTGCCGTTGAATGATGCGACGATGACAAACGTATCTCATACAGGCACTTTTCAAGGTCGTAATGGAGTGGTTAAATTTGAAGGAACAAGTTTTATGAATGGCGGTGATGGATTACTTCACTCTGCTGATGGGGCCTTTAATAAATTCACCTTTGGTACCTATATATATATAAGTGAATGGGTGGACGGAGCTTTTCTCTTTAAGAAAATGGATGGAAACTCCACGATCATTGCTTTTCAAATGGGTGCGACAGCTAATAGTTTGAAACTGTCTATTGGAAGTTCGGTTGCAACCGTTACCACTCCTGATCTGGCAACAGGCTGGCACTATATTGGGCTGACTTATGAACAGGGAACGGCGAAACTTTATGTGGATACAAACAATACTGCAATAAGTTTTGTAGGTGCTCTCCCTAATGAAGTACCTAATACACGTACTGATTTTTTGATTGGAGATAAATTTAAAGGTTATTTAGATGAAACTTTTGTAAGCAGTCTGGTAGTAGGTACATCAGGTAGAAATCCTATCACCTTTGACAATTGGAATAATTCCAAAATACTTGCTTACTGGAAATACGATGATGCCACGAAACCTGGCAAGGATTCACATTCCTGGCTGGGGCGTTTGAATAATATACGTACCGCTTTACAGGGACAACAGGGAGATAGAAGATTGCGCTTGGGCATTGCCGGTGGAGAATGGAAAAAGATGATGGCTGATGCCACTGCTCGCACAAGATTTGCTTCCGAGGTGAAGAAGATTATCGAACAATATGATTTTGATGGAGTTGATTTTGATTTTGAATGGCCTACAAATACGAATGAATTTAATAATTATAGTGCAACAGTTATCCAAATGCGTTCTACATTAGGAAAGTATGTTTACTTCACTGCGTCTTTGCATCCGGTTTCTTTTAAAATATCTCCGGAAGCTATTGATGCACTGGATTTTATCTCTTATCAATGTTATGGCCCTGCAGTGATGCGTTTTCCTTATGAGCAATTTGTAAAAGATGGAGAAATGGCTATAACATATGGAATTCCTAAGAATAAACTAGTGATGGGAGTCCCTTTCTATGGTTCTACGGGTAGTCTGATTGCTGCCTATTATGATTTCGTGAATGACGGTCTGGCTACTACGATTGAGGATACATATACATATAAAGGAAATACATATACTTTCAACAGTGTAGAAACGATTCGCAAGAAAGCGAGATATGTGTGTGAAGAAGGCTTTGCAGGTATTATGAGTTGGGATTTGGCAACGGATATTGACGTAACCAATAATAAGTCTTTGTTGAAGGCCATAAAAGAAGAGTTTGAATATTATGCGAATCCGACGGAATAAAAGAGAATCTAAATTAATCAAATACAATATTATGGAAAAAAAGAAGTTCATGCGAGTACAGAAATTTTTGATTCTGTTTCTGATACTCCTGCTATCCTTTCCTTTGAGTGCGTTGGCACAGCAACAAATGATAAAAGGACAAGTGGTAGATGATAAAGGTGAAACCATTATCGGCGCCACAGTGATGGTGAAAGGTTCTAAAGATGGGACGCTGACTGACATTGACGGTAACTTTTCCGTGAAAGGGAAAGTAGGTAACACATTGGTTATTTCTTATGTCGGTTTTACTCCCCTTGAAATAAAGGTGACAAAAGCAGAAGGCAACCGATTTACGTTAAAAGAGGATACAAAAGTCTTGGATGAAGTGGTAGTAGTAGGTATGGATAAACAGAAACGAAGCACCATTACGGCGGCGGTGGCTACTGTAGGTTCCGATGCTATTGTCAACCGTCCGGTTACTGACCTCACGAGTGCCCTTCAGGGTAATGTAGCCGGTTTAAACTTCTCTTCTGATGCGGTTGCTAATGGGGTAGGCGGTGAGACCGGTGCCGAAATTAAATTCAATATTCGTGGTATCGGTTCTATCAATGGAGGCGAACCTTATGTATTGGTAGACGGAGTGGAGCAAAGTTTGCAGAATGTGAATCCTGCCGACATTGAAACCATCAGTGTTTTGAAAGATGCTTCTGCTGCTGCCGTTTATGGTGCACGTGCCGCCTATGGTGTGGTTATCGTCACTACCAAAAGTGGTAAAAAGGAAAAAACACGTATATCATACAGTGGTACTGTAGGATTCAGTTCTCCTATTAATATGCCCCAAATGATGAATTCTATTGAATTTGCCAATTATCTGAACGAACGAGATGATAACGATGGAGTAAAACACTCGATTCCTGATGCGCTCATCGAAAAGATGCAGGGCTTTATGGAGAATCCTTATTCGGAAAAGTTCCCGGGCATAGGACCTAATGCGGACGGTACCGGTTGGGCAGGTTCTAAAGATGCTGTGTATGCCAATACCGACTGGTATGATTACTACTTTAAAAAAGCTTCCATCCGTCATTCTCATAATCTGAGCGTAACGGGAGGTTCTGATAAATTTAATTATTACGTAGGTTTGGGATATATTTACCAGGAAGGATTACTGGATCAAGTGGACGATAACTTGAGTAAGTACAATGTAAACTCGAAGTTTCAGATCCGAGCCAATAAATGGTTGAAGTTTAATTTCAATAATAACCTTTCGCTGAATATACTGAAGCGTCCGATGGCTAACCAGACCATTTTTTATGGAACTATCGGAAGCAGCTTTCCGAATTCTCCTACCCATCTTCCTGTAAAGTCGGAATATAATGACAATTCCGAATACCGTTATCTGAAACAATCGCATTATGTGCAGAACAGAATTTCTGATGCGATGTCGTTTGCCACTACGATTACTCCGCTGGAAGGTTGGGATATTGTAGGTGAAATGAAAGTACGCTTCGATGTGGAAAACAATGACTTCAAACGCGGATATCCCACTGCTGAAAAGCCTGACGGAACGTTGGATATAAGTAAGGGAACCAAGCAGGGGTATCAATATCCGGGCATGAACTGGAAAAACTCTAATTGGGGCTCTTATACACGCGGTAATACTTTCAACTACTACCTGTCTCCAAACGTATCGTCATCCTACACACATGCTTGGGGCGACCACTTCTTTAAGGCGATGGCGGGTTTCCAGATGGAACTGCAAGAAAATTCGAATGGTTATACTTATAAAGACGGATTGCTGACTAGTGATATATTCTCTTTTGTGAATGCTAACGGGCAAGTATTGGCAGGTGAAGACCGGACGCATTGGGCTACAATGGGTATGTACGCTAAACTGAATTGGAATTACAAGGAGATTTATTTTCTGGAATTCAGTGGACGTTATGACGGTTCTTCCCGTTTTGCTCCGGGAAATCGCTGGGGATTGTTCCCTTCTTTCTCAGCCGGTTATGACATTTCTCGTACCGACTATTTCAAAGCTTTGAATCTGCCGGTTTCTCAATTGAAAGTACGTGTTTCTTACGGTCGCTTGGGTAATCAGAACGGAGCGGGACTCTACGATTACCTTGGGATTCAGAGTTTGACCTCCGATTCACCCAATGCTTGGCTGTTGCCCGGTGTGCAAGCTACTCCTCAAAAAGGAACTTTAGCCACTACGCCTAAGATGATCAGTTCGTATATTACGTGGGAGAAGGTGGATAATGCCAACTTAGGTATCGACTTGATGTTGTTGGATAACCGACTGTCTATTACTGCCGATATTTATCAGCGTACCACGCGCGACATGATTGGACCTGCTGAAGCTATTCCGAATCTCGGAGGTATTAGTACGGATGACCGTGCGAAGGTCAATAACGCTACTTTACGTAATCGTGGTTGGGAATTGTCTGTAAACTGGCAGGACCAGTTGAAATGTGGTTTTAGCTATGGCATAGGATTCAATGTATTCAATTACAAAGCTGTTGTCACCAAATATAATAATCCGGAGGGGTTGATATACAACAATCATACCGGTTTGGCAACTAATAAAGGATATTATGAAGGAATGGACGTTGGTGAGATTTGGGGATATGAAGCGAATGATCTCTTTTTGTCCAATCGTGAAGTGGATGCATACCTCAGACAAGTAGATCTTAGTTTCTTTAAGTCCGGCGACAAGTGGCAACGAGGCGACTTGAAATACATTGATTCCGACGGTGACGGTAAAGTGGATCCGGGTAAGGGTACATTGGTCGACCATGGTGATTTGAAAATTATCGGTAATGCCACTCCCAAATACAGTTTCGGTATCAATCTAAACGTAGGATATAAGGGATTTGAAATATCCACTTTGCTGCAAGGAGTTGCCAAGAGAGATTTCCCGATGGCCGCCAGTACTTACCTATTCGGTGGTAAAGAATGGTTCAAGGAGCATCTCGATTATTTCAGTCCCGAGAATCCCAATGGATATCTACCTCGACTGACGACCGATGCCCAGACAACGAATGCCAATACGGGATACAATACTACCCGCTATATGCTGAATGCGGCATATATGCGTATGAAGAACTTGACAGTATCCTATACTTTTAAGCCTCAATTGTTGAAGAATATTGGACTAAGTAACCTGAAAGTATACTTTACATGCGATAACCTGTTTACCATCAGTAAACTGCCGAATCAGTTTGATCCGGAAACCCTTAATCAGGTGAACGCGTGGGCAGGCGGAAGTAACGCGGCTGCTCCGGGACTTACCTCGGCTCAAAATCAGAATGGTAACGGAAAGGTGTATCCGATGAACCGTAATTTCGTGTTTGGACTTGATTTTACATTTTAATTAAAGAGGAACGCTATCATGAAAAATAAAATAATTATCCTGACTGTTTTTGCAGGCTTACTGTTGTCGGCGTGTTCCGACTATTTGGACCGTAAACCCTATACGCAGCCTAACAATGAAGATTTCTTGAAAACCAGAGAGAATGTAGAGAGCTATATAAATAATTTGTATACTTCTCTACCGGCTCCGGCTCAATATGGTATTGGTGTCAGAGGAGAAGAGGTGAACAGTGACAATATCCTTTCGGAAAAGTATGATATGCGCCTGAATGGAGAGAATAATCAATTCAGTGGTTCTGACGATTGGAATAAAGGCTATAAAAACTTGCGTATGGTGAATTACTTTTTCCATTATTACGCAGTTTCCGAGGTGGACGAGACGGACGAAGTGCTTTCATTGAGAGGGGAAGCGTATTTCTTCCGTGCTTATTGGCACTTCTATCTGCTCACACGTTTTGGTAATATTCCCATTATGGATGACTTCTGGGATGGCAATGCTACGTTGGGCGGTTTGCAAATTCCGGCGACAAAACGTGCGGATGCAGCCCGTTTCATCCTGAACGATTTGAAAGCGGCTATTGGGTTGATACCGGAGGCTCGTGCTAATTTACATTCCCGCAGTAAATACAGTGGATTGCGTGTCAACAGAGAAACGGCCATGATTCTGGCTATGCGAGTTGCTTTGTACGAAGGTTCGTGGGAGAAGTATCACAAAGGAACTGATTTTGCAACGGAAGATAACTCTGAAGAGTTTTTTAAGGAAGTGATGAACTGGGGAGATCAATATTTGTTCCCGGTCGGACTGACTTTGCATATGACAGCAACCAATCCGAAAGCTACCAATATAGATGACGCTTTTTTGGAGCTATTCAATTCAAACGATCTTTCCAACATTAGCGAAGTGACTTTTTGGAAAAAATATTCAATAGCTGATGGCGTGTTCAATACCGTTACTCAACAGCTTAGCGGTGGAGTAACAGATAATGTGAAGCCTTCGGGACTATCCAAGTCTTTGGTGGATAACTTTCTGAATGTGGATGGTACGCCGGTTGACCCAACCGATGAAAAGTATAAGGACTTTAATGAGGTATTTAAAGATCGTGACGGAAGACTTTTGGCCATGGTGATGCATACCGGTTGTAAGTTCAAATCTAATAGCTTGATGAATGTGAGAGCGTATGACGAGACAGGTACCGAAGAAGAACAAAAGGAAAAGAATAAAGATATTTCATCTCCGCGCTTGAATGGGGATGGTATTTACAAGAACGTGACCGGGTTCCATACTCGCCTTGGCATTGATACGACCTATGTAACCGGCAATTGTGAAACGGCTCATGTCATGTTCCGCTATGCCGAAGGATTGCTTTGTTATGCTGAAGCTGCCGCCGAATTGGGGCTGTATAACGATGGCGTGGCAGAGAAAACATTGAAGCCATTGCGTCAAAGAGCCGGTGTGGCCTATGTTACTCCGGCGGCTGATCCTCACTTCCCTTTCCAAGGCCTGCCGCCGGCAGTGCAGGAGGTACGTCGGGAAAGACGCTCAGAGCTATCTCTGCAAGGTTTTCGTTTGGATGACCTGATGCGTTGGAGGGTAGCCGGAACGTTGAAAGGTGTGGAAGGACGCGGACGTGGAGCTTATCTGGGCAAAGACGGTGTACTTTATCTGAGCTTTTCGCCTACATTGCGGAAAGAAGGACTGAATCATGTACTGACAGATAATGAAGGATGGATGGATCCGTTGAAAGAGTACTTGCCTGAAGGCTACAAGTTTAATGAAGATCGTGATTACTTGTTACCCATACCACCGGATGAAATCCAGATGGACCATGAGCTGAATCAGAATCCGGGATGGCCGACTAAGTAAGGGAACTGAATAAAATTCATTTATGATAATTAGATAGATAAAGATATGAAGAACATATTATATAAAATATTTCCGATATGCTTGTTGACCATGGGGTTGACTGGGTGTGAGGAAGAAACGAAATACCGCCCTCTGCCGGAAATCGTGCCATTAACGATGAACATCAATGACAACGCATTTGCGATGGGAGAACACTTGAAAGTGAATATTAATGTGGAACCGGATGCTGATGGCAAGGAGGTTGTAGCAAATGAAGATTTTGATATTTACTTTACGGCGAAAGCCGGAACGGAGGATGCTTCGAATGTATTCGAACAGTTCAATGGAATCGTTACTTTTCCGAAGGGGGAGAAACAGATTCAGGTGGATTTTCCGATAAAGGCATCCGGACTGACGGGTAGTACTGCTATAAACTTTACGGCTTTTGCCCGTGGTTATAAGATGGAAGGCTCCAGTCAGGTAATTAAGGTTTCCGATTATTATCGGATAATGGCATCATTGGAGAACAATGCGGAGAATGTAGTAATGGAAGGTGGTAAGTTTGTATTAGTTGCAAAGATTGAAAAACCAAGTTCCGTACCTCTTAATATGAAAATTACTCCGAAAGAAGGGGAAGGAGATAGGTATGAAAATTTACCTTCTACATTAACAATTCCTGCAGGAAGAACTTCGGCAAAAAGTGATGCTGTGACTATTAAACAGGATTTTGAAATGACAGGGGATTTGCAACTGGTATTGAATCTGGAGAGTGATTCTCCAGCGAATCCGATGATAAATTCTACTCTGACTATAACTATGACTGATTTGGAATCTATGGGAGATCCTAATCTGTTTGATATAACGAAGGTGTATGAATTCCCGGATAGGCCGTTTATGTCTGATAAAAATAAAACTGCAATTGAAAGTTGGTTTACGGGAGATAAAATAGCTATGAATAAGAATAGCGCTCATCCCACTTCAGCTTTGAAAGATAAAGATTGGGTATTATGCAATGCGATAGAGTTCCATTATATTAATAATAGTTTTAGTGGCGGAAATAATACCCCTAATGCTTTCGGACATCGTATTTCTTGGGCCTTTTCTGATATTAATGATGCACCGTCACAGAAAATACAAGCTGTGAATAATGCAAAATGTACAAATATAACCAATGAAGGTATTTTAAATATGTGGGTGGATAAAAATGTTCAGGGGACTGGTGCCATGACTGCTACCAAGGATTACGGTGTCGCCGCATTGCAATGTTCTAAATTTGGTGGTATTTTTGCCCCACAACATACTCGGTTCTTTCCTGGTATGAGAATTGAAGTGAAGGCGCGTTTGAGAGGAATACGGACTGGTTTTGTTCCGACAATCGGACTTAAAAATCAGAAAAATTCCCTTCCGAACACGAAAGATGAGATCGATATTCTCAAGAACACTCAAGGTTCTGTAATTACTCAGGCTGTAACTGTTGATAATGAGATAGGTTCAAAGAGTGTAGCAATACCTCAAGCGAATGAATGGAATATATATTGGGTGGAACTTGTGGATGAAAATATAATCAATTTAGGAATTAATGGAGCAACCAATCTGACTGTGAATCGTACACAATCTCCTGACAGGTGGCCATTCGACAAGGCTGGAACTCCTGCTACTGCTAATCCTGATCCTGCTACTGCTGCTGGTGGCAGTGCCGGTCTCTACTTCTTTATGAGATTGGCTGAAAGCTCGGAACGGGCTGCTGGTAAAGCGCCTGAAGGTTGGGATAATGTACTGAAAAGTATTGCCAATTGTGAAACGGATGATAATACGCCTCGAATGGAAATTGATTGGATTCGTATCTATACAAATAAGAATTATGTACAGACTGATGCTGAAAAAGTCTGGGCTAATCAGTTATTTTATTAATGCTATCTCTTTCAATTAGCTTTCAATAGTGTGAAATGAATTTTATGCCGGAAGCTATCGTTAGAAGGCGATATGCTTCCGGCTATTTATTAGTCAATTATGCAGAAATGGAGATTATTGGAAATTAAATGGTAATTTGTGGAAGTTAAATAGATGGCTGTCCTCTATCTTTGCTGACACAATCTTATACAAATTAGTATTTATGGAAAAATTGCAACCAAACTTATTCTTTCCTTTAGCAGGAGTAGCAGCTGTAGCTTCCTTTGCTTCCTGTTCAAACAAGCAAAAGCCTGTGGAACAGAAACCTTTGAATATCGTCTACATTATGACAGACGATCACACAGCTCAAATGATGAGCTGTTATGACACACGCTACATGGAAACACCCAATCTCGACCGTATTGCTGCCGATGGTGTACGCTTTACTCAAAGTTTTGTAGCCAATTCATTAAGCGGTCCCAGTCGTGCCTGCATGATAACGGGTAAACATAGTTGTGCTAATAAATTCTATGATAATACCACTTGCGTATTCGACAGTTCGCAACAGACTTTTCCGAAGCTGTTGCAGAAAATCGGTTATCAGACAGCACTGGTAGGTAAATGGCATCTTGAAAGTTTGCCTTCCGGTTTTGATTACTGGCAGATTGTCCCCGGACAAGGCGACTATTACAATCCGGATTTCATCACACAGAACAATGACACTATCCAAAAACATGGATATATCACGAACCTTATCACTGACGATGCCATTGACTGGATAGAAAACAAACGCAATCCGGAGAAACCTTTCTGTCTTTTGATTCACCATAAGGCTATTCACCGTAATTGGTTGGCAGATACTTGCAACCTGGCTTTGTACGAAGATAAAACCTTCCCGCTACCGGACAATTTCTTTGACAATTACGAAGGACGCCCTGCCGCTGCCGCACAAGAGATGAGTATTATGAAAGACATGGACATGATTTATGATCTCAAAATGCTTCGTCCCGACAAAAATACCCGTCTGAAATCCTTATATGAGAAATATATCGGTCGTATGGATGAAGCACAACGTGCTGCATGGGACAAATTCTACACCCCAATAATAGACGACTTCTATAAACAGAACCTGCAAGGCAAGGAACTAGCCAACTGGAAATTTCAGCGTTATATGCGCGATTATATGAAGACGGTGAAGTCGCTGGACGACAATGTTGGTCGTGTACTCGACTACCTGAAAGAGAAAGGATTACTGGATAACACACTTGTTGTCTATACTTCCGACCAAGGATTCTACATGGGCGAACACGGTTGGTTCGACAAACGTTTCATGTACGAAGAATCCATGCGTACACCACTCATCATGCGTCTGCCGAAAGGATTCGACCGTAGGGGCGACATCACCGAAATGGTTCAGAACATCGATTATGCACCTACCTTCCTCGAATTGGCAGGAGCAGAGATTCCTTCAGACATACAAGGTGTATCCCTCGTCCCCTTGCTGAAAGGCGAACATCCGAAAGATTGGCGGAAGGCTCTCTACTATCATTTCTACGAATATCCCGCTGAACACATGGTGAAACGTCATTATGGTGTACGTACGGAACGCTATAAACTGGTTCATTTCTATAATGACATTAACTGGTGGGAACTCTACGACCTGCAGGCAGACCCGTCGGAAATGCACGACCTCTACGGACAACCTGAATATGAACCGGTAGTGAAAGAACTAAAAGAAGAAATGCTGAAACTTCAGGAGCAATACAATGATCCTGTCCGCTTCTCACCGGAGAGAGACAAGGAATAATACCAATGTACATACGCCATGAAAAAATACATCTTAATCATTCTCATACTGCTTTCGCCACTGACAGCGTTTTTGCAGGCTGATAACTTAACATCCCCTTTAATTTCAATAGTACCACGCCCGACACAGATTGTGCCGGGCCGTGGCAACTTCACCTTTTCAGCCCAAACGGTGTTTGCGGTAGAAAGTCAGGAACAAGCCGTGATTGCTCGCAATTTTATTGACTTGTTTACTCGTGCTGCCGGAATAACTCCTGCTTTGAATGTCGGGCGTGAAGAGGGACAAGTCCGTTTTGTGACGGATTCTTCTTTAAAAAGTGAAGCCTACTTACTGGAGATTACGCCGGAACAGATACTCATTAAAGCTTCGGATACAAAAGGCTTTTTCTATGCCCTGCAATCTATCCGCCAACTTCTGCCGGCTGCCATAGAATCGGAACAACCGGTCCGGAATGTCGATTGGAGAGTTCCGGCAATGACGGTTCAGGATGAACCCCGTTTCGGTTTCCGCGGATTACTGTTGGATCCGGTACGTTGTTTTATCCCTAAAAAGAATGTACTGCGAATCATTGACTGTATGGCGATGCTGAAAATAAACAAACTTCATTTTCATCTGACAGACGATAACGGCTGGCGGATTGAAATAAAGAAATACCCCCGTTTGACGGAAATAGGAGCGTGGAGAGTAGACCGTACAGATGTGCCTTTCCACTCACGTCGTAACCCGGAACGGGGAGAACCTACTCCGATAGGCGGTTTCTACACGCAGGAGGACATCCGGGAAATTGTAGCTTATGCAGCCGACAGACAGATAGAAGTCATTCCCGAAATAGATGTACCGGCACACAGTAACTCTGCTCTGGCTGCTTATCCCCAGCTTGCCTGTCCGGTTGTGAAAGACTTTGTCGGTGTACTTCCCGGACTGGGAGGACGAAATTCCGAGATTATCTACTGTGCGGGAAATGATAGCGTATTTACATTCTTGCAAGATGTTTTTGACGAAATTCTAGAGCTTTTCCCTTCTCGCTATATTCATGTTGGTGGAGATGAGGCGCGAAAGACAAACTGGGAGAAATGCCCGCTTTGCCAAAAACGGATGAAAAAACAGCGTTTGGCCAATGAAGAAGATTTGCAGGGTTACTTCATGAAACGTATCAGTGATTATCTGCGTAAGAAAGGTCGTGAAGTGATTGGCTGGGATGAGTTGACAAACAGCTCTTTTCTTCCTGAAGAATCTATTATCCTAGGCTGGCAGGGAATGGGTACGGCTGCTCTGAAAGCTGCCGAAAAGGGACATCGTTTTATCATGACTCCGGCGCGTGTCTTATACTTGATTCGTTATCAGGGACCGCAATGGTTTGAACCGGTAACCTATTTTGGCAACAATACCCTGAAAGATGTTTTCGATTACGAACCTGTACAGAAGGATTGGAAACCGGAATATGAGTCTTTGTTAATGGGAGTACAGGCTTGTATGTGGACAGAGTTCTGTAATAAACCCGAAGATGTGGATTATCTTTTGTTTCCCCGCCTGGCCGCTTTAGCAGAAGTGGCATGGACGCCCGCAGGAACGAAGGACTGGTCTGGATTCTTGAAGCGGATGGACGCATACAACGCGCATATTGCGGAAAAAGGAATTGTCTATGCCCGTTCAATGTATAACATACAACAGACGGTGACATCAGTGGACGGACATTTGGAAGTGAATTTGGAATGTATCCGCCCGGATGTAGAGATTCATTATACACTGAACGGAAGTAATCCGGCAATGTCTTCTCATCGTTACGACGGACCTATCCGTGTGACGAAGACACAAATGGTGAAAGCCGCTACCTTTATGAACGGCAAGCAAATGGGAGAAACTTTAGACTTGCAACTCACATGGAACAAAGCTACGGCAAAACCTTTGCTTGGCAATAAGAAGAACGAAATGTTGTTAGTCAACGGATTGCGGGGAAGCCTGAAATATACTGATTTTGAATGGTGTAACTGGAATCAAAATGATTCTATATCTTTCACGATAGATTTGCAGGGGCGGGAGATTTTGAATAAATTTGCCATCGGTTGCATTACGAATTATGGAATGGGAGCACATAAACCGAAGATGATTCGCGTAGAAGTTTCCGATGACAATCGAACCTACCATACTATGGGAGAATTGAACTTCTCTCCGGAAGAAATCTATCTGGAAGGAACTTTTAGAAATGACTATTCGATAGATATGGGCGGAGTATCTGCCCGTTATGTCCGAGTGACGGCGGAAGGTGCGGGGATATGTCCCGACGAGCATGTCCGTCCCGGTCAGGAAGCGAGAGTCTATTTTGATGAAGTGATTATAGAATAGTAATCAAATAGTTAAAAACAGCAATTAAGTGTTCTTGCAGAATAATCTTATATTATTAGAGACGGATTACACGAATTTCACGGTTTTTAGAATGATGAGTATATAAAATAATAGCGTCAATCAGCTTAATCTGTGCCTAATTTATTATATAAACCAATTATGATGACATGCTTATGAATATTAGCTTAAAGAAACGAACTCTTTTAGTTCTATTGTCAGGACTGACTGCTACTTTCACTTTAGCGCAACAACAACCGTTGCCCGAATGGCAAAGCCAGTATGCGGTGGGACTGAACAAACTCGCTCCTCACACATACGTATGGCCTTACGCCAACGCTTCCGACATTGAAAAGCCGGGAGGGTATGAACAGTCTCCTTTTTATATGAGTCTCAATGGAAAGTGGAAATTCCATTGGGTGAAGAATCCCGATAATCGTCCGAAGGACTTTTACCAACCTTCTTATTATACAGGAGGATGGGCGGATATCAATGTGCCCGGTAACTGGGAACGCCAGGGGTATGGCACGGCTATCTATGTCAACGAAACGTATGAGTTTGATGATAAAATGTTCAACTTCAAGAAGAATCCGCCGCTGGTGCCTTATGCAGAGAATGAAGTCGGCTCCTACCGACGTACCTTCAAAGTGCCTGCCGACTGGAAAGGACGCAGGGTAGTACTGTGTTGTGAAGGAGTCATTTCTTTCTATTATGTATGGGTGAATGGAAAATTACTTGGCTATAATCAGGGATCAAAGACGGCTGCCGAATGGGATATTACAGATGTCCTCAATGAAGGCGAAAATGTGGTTGCTTTGGAAGTGTATCGCTGGAGTTCGGGTGCTTATCTGGAATGTCAGGATATGTGGCGTTTGAGTGGTATCGAACGTGACGTGTATCTTTACAGTACTCCCAAACAGTACATTGCGGATTATAAACTGAATGCTTCTTTAGAAAAAGAGAAATACAAAGATGGTATTTTCGGACTTGAAGTGACCGTAGAGGGACATTCTGCTATATCTGGAGCTACTTCTATTGCTTATACCCTGAAAGACGCCGATGGCAAAACTGTCCTGCAGGATGCTATCCGGATAAAATCCCGCGGATTGAGCAATTTTATCACGTTTGATGAAAAGAATATTCCCGATGTAAAGGCTTGGAGTGCAGAGCATCCTCATCTTTACACATTAATACTCGAACTGAAGGATGAACAAGGCAAGGTAACCGAACTGACTGGTTGTGAAGTCGGCTTCCGTACCTCGGAAATCAAAGACGGACGTTTCTGCATCAACGGCGTTCCGGTATTGGTGAAGGGAACCAACCGACACGAGCATTCTCAACTGGGACGTACCGTGAGCAAGGAGCTGATGGAACTGGACATCAAACTGATGAAGCAGCACAATATCAACATGGTGCGTAACTCGCATTATCCTACACATCCTTACTGGTATCAACTTTGCGACCGTTACGGTTTGTACATGATTGATGAGGCAAACATCGAATCTCACGGAATGGGATATGGTCCTGCTTCCCTAGCCAAGGATAGTACCTGGCTGACTGCACACATGGATCGCACTCACCGGATGTATGAACGTTCTAAGAATCACCCGGCTATCGTTATCTGGTCATTGGGAAATGAAGCAGGAAACGGAATTAACTTCGAACGTACTTATGACTGGCTGAAATCGGTAGAGAAAACTCGCCCTGTACAGTATGAACGTGCCGAATTGAACTATAATACGGATATTTACTGTCGTATGTACCGCAGTGTAGACGATATCAAAGCATACGTAAAAGAGAAAGACATCTACCGCCCTTTCATTCTTTGTGAATATCTTCATGCGATGGGCAACAGTTGCGGCGGACTGAAAGAATACTGGGACGTATTTGAAAACAATCCGATGGCACAAGGTGGCTGCGTTTGGGACTGGGTGGATCAGTCATTCCGCGAAATAGACAAGAATGGTAAATGGTACTGGACGTATGGCGGTGATTACGGACCGGAAGGAATTCCAAGTTTCGGAAACTTCTGCTGTAACGGTTTGGTGGGCGCCAACCGTGAACCGCACCCGCATTTGCTCGAAGTAAAGAAAGTATATCAGAACATAAAAGTAACGCTGGCGAATCAGAAGAATCTGACTATCCGTGTCAAGAACTGGTATGATTTCTCTAACTTGAATGAGTATGTACTGAACTGGAATGTGACGGCAGATAATGGCAAGATTTTGGCGGAAGGTACAAAAACGGTTGATTGTGCACCACACGCTACTGTTGATGTTACTTTGGGGACTGTAAAACTTCCGAATACAGTCCGTGAGGCTTATTTGAATATCAGCTGGACCCGTCGTGAAGCTTCTTCAATGATAGATAAGGATTGGGAGGTGGCATACGACCAGTTTGTATTTGCCGGTAATAAGAACTACACAGGCTACCGTCCGCAAAAAGCAGGTGAAACGACTTTCACCGTTGATAAGCAAACAGGCGCGCTGACTTCATTGAACTTGAACGGCAAAGAATTATTGGCTACTCCGCTGACATTGAGCCTTTACCGCCCGGCAACGGATAATGACAACCGGGATAAGAACGGCGCACGCTTGTGGCGTGATGCGGGATTGGATTGTCTGACCCAGAAAGTAGTGTCATTGAAGGAAAGTAAGACTTCGACCACTGCCCGTGTAGAAATTCTAAATGCAAAAACGCAAAGGGTAGGAATTGCTGACTTTGTTTATTCACTGGATAGAAACGGTGCACTGAAAGTACATACAACTTTCCAACCCGACACGACCATCGTGAAATCAATGGCACGCTTGGGATTGACGTTCCGTGTGTCGAACGCCTACGATCAGGTTTCTTACTTGGGACGTGGAGATAATGAAACCTATATTGACCGCAATCAGTCCGGTAAAATCGGTGTATATCAGACCACACCGGAACGGATGTTCCACTATTATGTTGCTCCGCAATCTACAAGCAACCGCACCGATGTACGTTGGGTGAAGTTGGCAGATACTTCCGGCGAAGGTATCTTTGTTGAGTCGGATCGTGCTTTCCAGTTTAGTATCATTCCTTTCTCGGATGTATTATTAGAGAAGGCCCGCCATATCAATGAACTGGAACGCGATGGATTGCTGACAGTGCATCTGGATGCTGAACAGGCAGGTGTGGGAACGGCTACTTGTGGTCCCGGAGTATTACCGCAATACTTGGTTCCATTAAAGAAACAGAGTTTTGAATTTACCCTTTATCCGGTGAAATAGATACTAAATCAATAGGTTATTTAGATTATATATAAAGGTGGGGGTTACACTGATTGGATGGAATGTCGTAAGAAAATATTCCATGAGAATCGTGAAATCTGCACCTTTATTTTATCTTTGTACGATTGCAATAATTAATAGACCATGAATAAACTACTAACCTCTCTTTTATTGTCTGTTACTCTCATGAGTGGAGCGCAGGCGCAGAAAAAAGAAAATTACTATGTGAAGCATGTTGAATTTCCTCAAAGTGCAACTATCGAACAGAAGGTTGATATGGCAGCGCGGCTGGTACCTACTCCACAGCAATACGCTTGGCAACAAATGGAATTAACAGCTTTCCTTCATTTTGGTATCAACACCTTTACAGGACGTGAATGGGGGGACGGGAAAGAAGATCCCGCGCTCTTTAATCCTTCGGAACTGGATGCTGAACAATGGGTACGTACCCTCAAGGAAGCCGGCTTTAAAATGGTGCTTCTGACTGCAAAACATCACGACGGTTTCTGCCTTTGGCCAACGGCTACTACCAAACATTCCGTGGCCTCTTCTCCCTGGAAAAACGGACAAGGCGATGTAGTGAAAGAACTTCGTGCTGCCTGTGACAAATATGATATGAAGTTTGGAGTATATCTTTCTCCCTGGGACCGGAATGCGGAATGTTATGGAGACTCTCCCCGTTACAATGATTTTTTTATTCGGCAATTGACGGAATTGCTCACCAATTATGGTGAAGTACATGAAGTCTGGTTCGACGGGGCGAATGGAGAAGGTCCGAACGGAAAGAAGCAAGTGTATGACTGGGACGCTTTTTACCAAACCATCCACGCCTCCAACCCAAAGCTGTGATGGCAATTATGGGGGATGATGTCCGCTGGGTCGGAAACGAGAAAGGAGTAGGCCGTGAAACGGAATGGAACGCAACTGTGTTGACTCCCGGTATATATGCCCGTTCACAAGAGAACAACAAACGTTTGGGTGTTTTCAGTAAAGCAGAGGATTTGGGAAGTCGTAAGATATTGGAGAAAGCTACGGAATTATTCTGGTATCCTTCGGAAGTCGACGTATCTATCCGTCCGGGATGGTTCTATCATGCGGAGGAAGATGGTAAAGTGAAATCTTTGAAGCATTTATCAGATATTTATTTCCAGTCGGTAGGATATAATTCAGTGCTCCTGTTGAATATTCCACCTGACCGGAGGGGACTGATTCATGAAGCTGATATCAAGCGGTTGAAAGAGTTTGCTGATTATCGGCAACAAACGTTTGCTGACAACCGGGTGAAAAACGGAAGAAAATACTGGAGCACTACTTCGGGCGGTGAGGCTGTCTATGCATTGAAGTCCAAATCGGAAATCAATCTGGTCATGTTGCAGGAAGATATAACGAAAGGGCAGAGGGTAGAGGCTTTTACTGTGGAAGCCTTGATGGATAATGGCTGGAAAGAAGTAGGAAAAGGTACGACGATAGGATATAAACGTATGTTGCGCTTTCCGGCAGTTAATGCCAATAAGCTCCGGGTGAGAATAGACGAGTGCCGGTTGACTGCTTACGTTAGTCAGGTTGCCGCTTATTATGCAGAACCTTTGCAGGAAGAAACAACGAAAGAAGACTGGAATAATTTGCCGCGTTCCGGATGGAAACAGGTTGCTGCTTCTCCATTAACGATTGATTTGGGGAAGACGGTAACATTGAGCAGTTTCACGTACGCGCCTTCAAAAGCGGAGGCAAAGCCGACGATGGCATTCCGTTATCAATTCTTTGTAAGCATGGATGGTAAGAGCTGGAAAGAAGTGCCTGCCAGTGGAGAGTTCAGCAATATTATGCATAATCCGTTGCCACAGACGGTTGCTTTCAGTCAGAAAGTACAGGCACGTTTCATTAAACTGGAGGCCACTACACCTGATGCTACCGTTGCTAAAGTAAATATGAATGAAATAGGGGTGATGGTGATTCCCTGATGGAGCCCTCATCGAAAAATGATATGCTTAGAGAGTAGCAGTGGAGACCGGTGTCTTGATTCTTGATAAATCGGATACTAGTCTCTTTTTTTCTAAACCAAATGAATATTTTACTGTTATTTATAAAAAAAAGACAGAAGTTATGTTAGTAGTAGATTTAGGAAAATGGATGAATAAAACCCTCATTAATTGGGGAATAGATCCGGCAGTTGCCGATCGTTTTGATGAGACTATTATGGCTTTACTGATGATAGTGGTTGCTATCGTTTTGAATTATCTTTGCCAGGCAATTCTTATTGGAGGTATGAAACAGTATACGAGACGTAAACCTCATCAATGGAATACATTGTTGATGAAGCGTAGGGTATTTCATAATTTGATTCATACCATCCCGGCTTTTCTGGTTTATTCGTTGTTGCCGATGGCTTTTATCCGTGGAAAAGAGCTGTTGCTGATTTCCCAGAAGGCGTGCGTCATTTATATTATTTTCTCTTTACTATTGGCTATAAATGGGATTCTGTTGATGATAATGGATATCTATGACGGAAGAGAGTCGATGAAAGACCGCCCGATGAAAGGTTTTATCCAAGTGTTGCAGGTGCTTCTTTTCTTTGTTGGCGGGATTGTAATCATTGCTATTATCGTGAATAAGTCTCCGGCTACTTTGTTTGCGGGCTTGGGCGCTTCAGCGGCTATTTTAATGTTAGTATTCAAAGATTCCATATTAGGTTTTGTGGCGGGTATCCAGCTTTCTGCCAACGATATGGTTCGTCCGGGGGACTGGGTGACGCTTCCTTCCGGTGACGCAAATGGCATTGTACAGGAAATAACGCTGAATACAGTCAAGATCCAGAATTTTGATAATACCATTTCCACTATTCCTCCTTATACATTAGTGAGCAGTCCTTTTCAGAATTGGCGGGGAATGACACAGTCGGGAGGACGACGGGTGATGAAGAGTATAACTTTGGATTTGACTACACTTCAATTCTGTACTCCGGAAATGTTGGACCGTTACCGGAAAGAAATTCCATTAATGGCGGATTATCAGCCGGAAGAAGGAGTCGTTCCTACCAATTCTCAAGTGTACAGGGTATATATTGAACGCTATTTGTGTAGTCTGCCTGTGGTCAATCAGGAGTTGGATTTGATTATCAGTCAGAAAGAAGCTACGATGTACGGAGTACCTATTCAGGTTTATTTCTTCTCCCGCAATAAGGTCTGGAAAGAATACGAGCGTATTCAGTCGGATATCTTCGACCATTTGCTGGCAATGGTTCCGAAGTTCGATTTGAAGGTTTATCAGTATTCGGACTAATTCATCATTTGCATCATAGAGGACATGGAGAAATAGAAGTTCGGAACTCTTGTTTGATAATTTAATTTATGAAGCTATGATGAGGCGTTATATTTCTCAAGTATTCTCACTACGATGAGAAAAGATTCTCATCGTAGTGAGAATAGTCTCTTGTCAGAGTATGCTGTAGCGGCGTTTGTACTTCTCTGATAATGGTTGACTATCTTTATTTGTAATAACCTGATAATATTGGCTACTATCGTTTGCCATAATTAATATACAATCAATTCAAAGTCTGTGTAGATAGGAAGATGGTCACTGATGCCTCCTTGATATTTCATTCCCTTATAAGTGCGGAAAGGTTCTTTGTCACCATATTTTTCGTCGTCTTTCAGTAAAAAAGGGAGAAGGCATACATTTGCTTTTTCTTCGCTAGTGAAAAAGTGATTTGATTGATTTAATAGCGTGCCTGATACAATCAAGTGGTCGAGTAATCCCCATTCACCACGAAATTTGTAAGAACCGAAGTTTTTTGATTTTGCTTTTCGGGCAAGTAGATGATATAGTTTTAGTGAGGAGGGGGTAACTGTTGAGGCGTTGGCGGAGTCGGTTGTTGAAGCTAGGTCATTGGTTTTAACAGGAGGCGCTTCGGCTTTCAGTATTTTCAGAATGGACTGATTCGTCGGGTAATCGTTGAAATCCCCCATGATAATGGCTTGCGGATGAGAACGAATATTCATAATGCTATCGACTTCCGTACGCAGTATGTGAGCTACATATAAACGATAAGGTTCCGATTCTTTGGCTCCACCCGAACGGCTGGGGAAGTGGCAGACAAATACGTCGAGTGTATCTCCCGCCAGTAGAAGCCCGCTGACGTGTAGCAAATCTCTTGTCGGACGGTGCTGCTTAAACGGAGGAATGGAGATGGAACGGGAAGATAATAGTTTGAATAGATCCCGTTGATAAAGCAAGGCTACGTCAATTCCTCTTAAATCAGGGGAGTTGGTCATTACATAACGATAGCTGAGCTCTTTTAAAGGAGAACGACGGGTAAGGTCACGAAGCACTGTATCATTTTCTACTTCACATAATCCAACTAATGCGGGAGGATTCCATTCGCCAATAGCAGTAATTACACGGGCAACATCAGCCAGTTTTTTCTTATATCTGCTATAATTCCAATGACGTATCGCATCGGGAAGATATTCATGATCGTTCTTCAGACTGTCGTGGTGTGTGTCGAACAGGTTTTCTATGTTCCAACTTACAACACGGAAAGAGATTCTTTCTTGTTGAGAGGAGGCTTGTCTGCTGTGAACCTCTTGTGCAATGATATTGGAAGGAGCGAGGAAACTTACACCTGATAAAATCATAGTAAAAAAGAGTACGATAACAGCTATTCTTTTTTGACTGTTACCATACTCTTCTTTATGTTGACTTATTTGCCCGCTACTTCTTGGCAGGTACATGTGCCAGGATGTCCAACAGGTGTTTCCAGAACTTTTCTACAGTAGGAATAAGCATTCGTTCGTCAGGAGAATGAACACCTGTCAGTGTCGGTCCGAAAGAGATCATATCCAGCGTTGGATATTTATCAAGGAACAGACCACATTCCAATCCTGCATGGATGGCTTTAACTTTCGCATCTACACCAAATAAGCGTTTGTATGATTCAACTGCTACTTCGAGGATGGCCGAATGTGGATTCGGTTTCCATCCCGGATAACCTTCTCCGAAAGTAACATTGGCTCCTGCCAGTTGGAATACGGCGCGAACCGTGTTCGCCATATCGTTGCGTGCGGACAGTATAGAACTTCTCTGACTGGTTTCAATGCGGATGATATGGTTGGGCTTCATCTTGACAGATGCCAGATTGGTAGAAGTTTCCACCAGTCCGGGAATATCCTGACTCATGGCATATACACCGTGAGGAGCTGCATACAGAGCTTTTAATAAACGGGTAGTAGTATCCTGGTCGATAGCCATTTTGCGTGGAGTTTCCGATTCGAGAACCAGCTTTAAGTCAGGCTCTACAACGGATAATTCGTCTTCCATTTCGCTGGTGAAAATATTCAGTTCGGTGCGGACATCATGCTTGGCGTCTTCGGGAACAGCACAGATGGCATAAGCCTCGCGGGGAATAGCGTTGCGCAGGTTACCACCGTTGATTTCACATAGGTACAGATCGTGTCTGGCAGCCATGCGTGAAAGGAAACGGTTCAGAATTTTGTTGGCATTGCCACGTCCCAGGTGAATGTCGCCACCGGAGTGACCGCCTTTCAACCCTTTCACTTCCACCTTGAAGAAGAAATATCCGGCGGGAACTTCCACTTCCTTATAAGTAAATTCTGCAACGGAGTCAATACCTCCGGCACATCCGATAAAGATTTCCCCTTCATCTTCCGAATCGAGGTTCAGAAGGATGTCACCGCTCATAAAACCTTCTTGCAGGGCAAAAGCTCCGGTCAGTCCGGTTTCTTCGTCTACGGTAAACAGGCATTCCAGCGGACCGTGCTCAATGCTGTCGTCAGCCAGAATAGCCAGCTCGGTAGCTACACCGATACCGTTGTCGGCTCCGAGGGTTGTGCCTTTGGCTTTCAGCCATTCACCGTCAATTTCCGTTTCGATGGGATCGGTGAGGAAGTCGTGTTGAACATCGTTATTCTTTTCGCACACCATGTCGATATGCGATTGCAGAACGACGGTTTGAAGATTTTCTTTTCCCGGAGTAGCGGGCTTTTTAATCAATACATTGCCGGCTTCGTCCACCTTGGTTTCCAGATTATGTTTTGCTCCGAATGTCTTCAGGTAGGCAATCATTTTCTCTTCCTTCTTCGAAGGGCGTGGCACTTGGCAGATTTCTTCGAAATACTTGAATACGCCAGCCGGCTTTAAGTCTTTTTTTTCCATGCTGTTTCTATTTTATAATAGGAATAGAAGGGTTGTTTTCGCTTCTTCTATTGCTAAATATGGTTAATTTGATTGACTTATCTGAACTCATATCTCATTAAAGCCTATCTTTGCACTCACAAAATTAATAGAAATGGTTGAGACTATACTGATAACTTTGTTAATAGTTGCTATTTCCCTGGTATTATTAGGGGTGAAAGTATTCTTTACGAAGGGTGGGAAGTTCCCGAATGGTCACGTGAGTGGGAATAAAGCGTTGCGTCAGAAAGGAATCGGATGCGCACAGTCGCAAGATCGCGAAGCACAAAAGAAGCCGCGTTTTTCTATTAACGAGTTGGAAAAAGCCTTGAACGATAGTATGAATTAAATTTATTAAAAACAATACTTATTAATTATGAATAGAATGAACTACCTCATGAACGGTTTGGCTGCTCTTGCGTTTATCGTTTTATTTTCACAATGTGCTGGCAAAACTGACAATCAAACTACCAATGCTCCGGCTCAGGCTAATGCCGAACTGTCAGGAATGAAAATTGCCTATGTTGAAATAGATACGCTGCTTGCCAAATACAATTTCTGTATTGACTTGAATGAGGCGATGGTAAAGAAGAGCGAAAATGTTCGTATGACATTGAATCAGAAGGCTACCTCTTTGAACAAGGAAAAGCAAGATTTTCAGAAGAAAGTTGAAAACAATGCTTTCCTGTCACAAGATAGAGCGCAGCAAGAGTACAACCGTCTGGTGAAGTTGGAACAAGATTTGCAAGAGTTGAGCAACAAACTTCAGAATGGTTTGATGGAAGAGAACAACAAGAATAGCTTGCAGTTCCGCGATTCTATCAACGCTTTCCTGAAAGAATATAATAAGACTCACGGATATAGCCTGATCTTCAGCAACACTGGTTTCGATAACCTGCTTTATGCTGACAGCACTTTCAATATTACAAAAGAAATTGTTGACGGGTTGAATGCAAGATATTCACCAGTGAAGAAATAAATGATATAAAACGGAGGTGTGTCGTAATGCACGATGCACCTCTTTTTTTGTTCATCACTATACAAATCTGTTCACTTTCTTTAAGCTGCGATCTTTTGAAGATTTCTTTGATTTATGTGTTCCCAGCATC
>OBJF01001167.1_pt1 | contig 24778 bp, 19 predicted proteins | sample 1519091 | NCBI WGS metagenome assembly OBJF01 (sample SAMEA2452124, study PRJEB22498) | human gut metagenome | biome: human feces; feature: human gut; material: feces | place: Australia | collected 2012
CGTATGGAATAATTGGAGGTAGCGTAGGTGACAGATGGGAGAGCATTACGGCTGGAAGGGATAGAAGAACGCTACGAAAGATATAAGGAGAAGATAAGGAACTACACGATAATGGATGATATATTCATGAGGAATGTATTAAAGGAACAGGGATGTACAGAGTATATGTTGCAGGTGATCATGAACCAGAAGAATCTGCAGGTGCTTGAGCAGACTTTGCAGAAGGATTATGAGAATCTACAGGGAAGGTCAGCAATATTAGACTGTGTGGCAAGGGATGAGAGAGCCAGACAGTTTAATGTGGAGATACAGGGAGATAATGAAGGGGCATCACCGGAGAGAGCGAGATACCACAGTTGTCTGCTGGATATGAACATACTAAGTCCCAGAGAGCCATTTACGGGATTGCCGGAAACATACATCATATTTATAACAAGGAACGATGTGTTAGGATATGATCGGATAATCTGTCATATCATCCAGAAAGTAGAGGAAGAAGGGAAGGATTTTGGAGACGGCTCTCATATCATATATGTAAATTCAAAAAAGAGGGAAGACACTGAACTTGGGAAGTTAATGCATGACCTGCATTGTAAAGAGTCTGGTGAGATGCATAGTAAGATACTGGCGAGTCGGGTACGGGAGTTAAAAGAAACAGAGAAAGGGGTAAGCGAGATGTGTAGAGATATGGAAGAGATTTACGGTGAAGGAATGGAAAGCGGAAGATTGCTCGGACTGGAAGAAGGAGAACGGAAAAAGGCGAGAGAGACGGTGCTTTCTCTTGCAGAACTGAAGATGCCGGAGGAGCAGATATCGCAGATAGTAAAAATGCCATTAGAAGTGGTTCAGGGATGGATAGAAGAAAGTCTGGCGATATAAGATTGAGAAGCTAACAAACAGAATTAGGGTTAACTTTGGGAGATGTTGTAAATTCACAGAGAATTATCAATCAGATATTGGAAGTAGAAGAGAAAGGAAGTGAATTTAATATGACTGATCCGTTCGATGAATTATTAGAGGAAATGAAAAAACGTGAAGGAGAAAAGGCCAAACGTGAGGGAAGGCGACAAGGACTTCTGGAAGGAATACGAGAAGGTAAACTGGAAGGAATACATGGATTTGTATTGGTAAAGTAGTGTATTTGCATTTTTTTCTTGCGAAACAAAAATACGTTCGGGAAAAAGCATTGACCGTACGGCAGAAAAATAGTATTCTATATATGGAAGAGAATGGAATACAGAGATGTCGTTGTGAGTTTGATGGCATCGGGGAGAGAATGAATGAAGGCAAGGAAGAAAGCAGAGAAAAAGTCGAATAAAGTGACGAAAAAGAAGAAGCTGAGTTCTAATATTACTACGATTATTTTAATATTGATTTTCCTTGTGGGATTGTCGGTAATGTTATACCCGACGGTAAGTAATTTTGTTAATCAGAGGAATCAGTCGAAGGCGATTGCGACCTACGATGAAAAGGTGTCGCAGATGAAGCCGGAGGATTATACGAAGTATTTCGAGGCGGCAGAGAAGTATAATGAAGAGCTTGCTGCACATCCGTCTGCATTTTTTAATCCGGATGAGATTAAAGATTATGAGAAGATTCTCGATATTACGGGTACGGGTATCATGGGATATATTACGATTAAGAAGCTTGGTGTAGAGCTGCCGATCTATCATGGTACCGATGAGGGGATTTTGCAGATTGCTGCCGGACATTTGAAGGGGACGAGTTTCCCGATCGGCGGGGAGAGTACCCACAGTGTTATATCTGCTCACCGGGGGTTGCCAAGTGCGAAGCTTTTTACGGATCTTGATAAGATGGAGGTCGGTGATACATTTACTATTACGATTTTAAACAGGGAGATTACTTATGAGGTTGATGATATTTCTATCATTCTTCCGAATGAGACGGATAGTCTTCAGATAGAGGATAAGAAGGAATATTGTACGCTGATGACCTGTACGCCATACGGGATCAATACGCACCGCCTGCTTGTGCGGGGACATTGTGTCGGAACCGGAGAGCCGCAGCATATTCATGTTACGACGGAGGCGTTCCAGATAGATCCGACGATTACGGCATCTGTTATAGGAATTGTTATTCTGATTCTTCTTTTGGTCCGAGTTCTTATCCGCACCCGGAAAAGGGGGAATAGAGAGATTCTAAACCGCTATAAGAAAAACAGGAATAAGTAAATACACATAAAAAACAGCCAATCAGGTAAGGTCATTTTGTCAGGGCGATTCTCTGATTGGCTGTTTTTAGATAAGAGCTTTAGAAAAATCTATCAAAATAAGTGGATAGGGTTTGGGATAGGATTCTCTAAGACTCCTGAATGTTATTAATTACTTCCTGCTGCTGATTAAGCAGATGTGTTTTCATCAGTTCCTTTGCCTTTATAGAATCTCTGCTGGAAATGGCATCAAGCAATTCCCGATGTTCCTCCACAAGATTAGAGCGCTGGCGAATATCTTTCACATATTCCATGCGGTAACGATAGAATTGTTCGCGCAGATTATTGATAATAGAAATAAGGCGGTCATTGTTTGTTGCGCGGAAAATGGTATCATGGAAAGTCTCATCTTTATCTACGATATCGAGAATATCCCCATTCTCTACGGAACGGATGAAGTCCTCATGAGCCTGACGTAAATCATGAAGCCCAGCCTGATCAATTCGTTCGCAGGCAAGAACAGCAGCGAATTCTTCAAGAACAGTACGGATTTCGATGACATCACGAAGATTTTTTTCTGTGATTCTGGCTACTTGAGCGCCTTTTCGTGGAATCATGATAACCAGGCCTTCCAGTTCTAACTTACGAATAGCTTCTCTTACAGGAGTACGGCTTACACCGAGGCGGTTGGCAAGAGAAATTTCCATGAGACGTTCTCCCGGTGCGAATTCACCAGTAATAATTGCCTGTCGAAGTGTGTTAAATACAACGTCACGAAGTGGCAGATATTCATTTACATTAAAGTTAGTGTCTTTCATTAGTTGTTTCTCCTTCCCTTTTTCGCTGTATATTTATCCCCCTGTGTCAGCGAACTGTTTTTTTTCGAAAAATGATTATGATTTTTCTGCGATTTCGACCGTGGGAGATTTTTACTAAATGGGCGGACAACGGCGGTCTGCCGGATTCCCGGGTCATTATGGAAAAATTCAGCTGCCTTTCCGGCGGCTTCTCTTGAGGTAAATATACCAAATACGGTGGAGCCACTTCCGCTCATAAGCGCATTGACAGCTCCTAATCTTCTCATATCTTTTTTTATCTGTACGATAGCTGGATAATGTTTTTCTGTAACCTGTTCCAATACATTACCCATACGGTCGGTGATACCTGTAAGGTCACCGTGGCTGATGGCCTGAATCATTCCGTCTATGTCTGGATGGGCTGTCTGTTCATCGAGATGCAGGTGCTCATATACAAACTTTGTAGACATAGAGAAAGATGGTTTTACAATTAAAAACCAGCATGGCGGAATAGAAGGAAGAGGAGTTAATATCTCACCGATTCCTTCAGAAAGTGCGGTTCCTCTCATAATGCAAAATGGAATGTCTGCGCCAAGGGTAAGCCCATGTTTAATAAGCTCGTCCTGTGTTATTCCAAGAGAAAATAGCTGATTCATGCCTACCAGAGCAGCGGCAGCATCGGTACTTCCGCCGGCCATTCCTGCAGCAACAGGGATGTGCTTTTCAATTGCTGCATCAACACCGTCTGAAATATTATATGCAGTACGTATAGTGTCAATGGCCCGATAGACAAGGTTCTTCTCATTGAGGGGGAGGTAAGGCAGATTCGAAGAAAGACGAATCTGTCCGCATGTATTCTTCTGTAAAGTAATGTAGTCAAAAAGCTTCACTGTCTGCATAATCATTCTGACTTCGTGGTAACCGTCTTCCCGCCTTCTAAGTACGTCCAGTCCCAGATTCACCTTGGCATATGCTTTCAAATGTAAGGGCTGAGTCATAAAAATTGTACCTCCTCTGTATCTTGTATACAATTATTATAACGCATTTTTGCAAAAAATCAAGAAAGAAACACCTGTATAAAAAAGAAAAAATTTCTCAATACTAACAGAGTATTTTTGCGGAAAATATAGGGAGAAATATTCTTAATGTTATGCGGGTATAACAATTTGAGATTCCAGTAAAATATTAAAAGTTTATAAGCCTGCAGGCAAAAGTTTAAGAATAATAAATAAGAGATTTTAGTGGCATATTTTTAGTGGCCTATTAAAAAGAGCTGGAGGGGAAAAGTGCGAATAAAGTATAACAGAGACCAGAAAATAAAAGGAAATCTTACCCGGAATTTTGATAAAGATTACGCATTTTTGGAGAAAGCATTAGACCGGAGCGGGGATATTGTAAAGAATGTATTTTATGTAGGAGACACCGCTGATATACAAAGTATTATGGAAGAGCAAACAGATGCAAATACAGACAGTGACACAAACAGTATTATGGAAGAGCAAACAGATGCGAATACAGACAGTGACATAAGCAGTGCTACGAAGGGGCAAACAGATGCGAATACAGGCAATGACATAAACAGTGATATAGGTAGAAAAACAGTTTCGAAAAGAATAGTGAAAACTACGCAGAACAATAAAAAAATAAATCCTAAAAAAGCAGCAGTCATCTATGTCGATGGAATGACGGATGCAGATATGGTGGAAGACTTCGTGATCCGTCCTCTCCTTAAAAATAAATGTGAAAAAACAGGGCAGGATTTCCTCTCTTATGTAGAAAATCATGTGATGGAAACAGTGGACTGGAAAGAGGATGAAAGTTTTGAAGATATTTTAACAGATATTTTATCAGGAAATACCCTGCTTTTGCTGGAAAGCTGTCCGAAAGCAATTATTTTATCTACAAAGAAATACCCATCAAGAGGGGTAGGGGAAACCCAGCAGGAAATGGTTATCCGCGGTCCGAAAGACAGTTTTACAGAAAATATGCGAATGAATACGGCATTGATTCGCCGCCGAATCCGTGATTCTCGCCTGAAAATGGAGCATACGATGGTTGGGGAGCGCTCCAAAACAGATTTGGCAATTGTATACATGGATGATCTTGTTCAGCCGGAACTTCTTGAAAAGGTAAGACAAAAAGTAAATGCACTCAGCTTTGATGGTATTTTAGATGGAGGAATGGTAGAGCAGCTTTTAGAAGAGAATGTATGGACACCATTTCCACAATTTCAACATACAGAACGGCCGGATAAGGCGGCAAGTGGATTACTGGAGGGGAGAATCGTTCTTGTTGTGGATAACTCTCCGGGCGTGTTAATTTTGCCCGTCACTTATCAAATGTTTTTTCAGGCAGGTGACGATTACTATACCCGATTTGAAGTGGCATCATTTGCCCGTTTGCTTCGCTTTGCAGCTTCATTGTTTGCGATAGGATTTCCGGGATTGTATGTTGCCATAGCAGCATTTCATACAGAAATGCTCCCAACCTCCTTTTTGTTATCCATTGCAACAGCGCGAACTGGCATCGTCATTCCAGTTGCTTTAGAAGTTTTGCTTATGGAATTTCAGTTTGAACTATTAAAAGAAGCAGGAATTCATTTGCCCGGACAGCTCGGAGGAACAATCGGCATTGTTGGTGGTCTCATCGTAGGCCAGGCAGCAGTGGAAGCGGGAATTGTCAGTACAATCGTTGTTATCGTTGTATCTTTTACAGCTATTGCATCATTTATCGTGCCAAATGAATCCTTTGGCGCCGTATTTCGTTTGTTAAAGTTTCTTTTTATTGTTACCGCAGCAATATGGGGAATTTACGGCTATCTTCTCACTTTTGCCGCATTATTATTGCATTTATCTCAGATAGAATCCTTCGGTGTTCCATATATGCTGCCTTCTGTTTGTGGGGAAAACTTAAATTATGATGATAAAAAGGATCATTATGTTCGCTATCCATTTGCTTATATGAAAAAAAGACCAGTATTTACGAGAGAGGGCCGGAGAATTCGAAAAAGATAGATACGCTATCAAAAAATTTACAGGCAGAAGATGTGATGATTCGTGTAGGTGTGTTTGCCTGGTTCGGATAGGAGAATTGAAAAAATTTACAGGCAGAAGATGTAATGATTCATAAAAGGATGAAGAAAAGAAAACGAAAATAGAATGAAAATAAAATGGGGGACGGTCAAAGAGGAGGATGTATAAAATGTATGAAAATAAGATTTCTGCAAGGCAGTTACGCAGAATGATCTTTATAGAAACATTTGGAGCGGGAGCATTATCTATACCGGCATTTGCCTGCTATAAAGAACAGAATGGCTTTTGGAGCCTGATTTTTTATGGGGTGCTTTTGGCGGGAACGATTGCCTTTTTTATTATTTTTTCTGGGAAAATAAGTGAAGAAAATTTTGAAAACAGAAAAATAGGTAAGACAGGTCTGGCAAGGGATGCAAATATCAATGTTTCAAAAATGCAAACAAGGCTTAAATCTATAAATTTTCCGGAAGTTTTACCACAGCCAATAAAATTTGTATACATGATTCGTTTTTTCATAAATGCAGTAGCACTTTTTTATTTCTTTGGTAAGACAATTCAGACTGTTTATATGCCAGAAAGCAGCTTTTTATTTATTATTTTTCCTGCTGCGATTTTGCTTTGCTACAGCTTGTATACAACATTACAAAAAAGAGCCAGATTTTTAGAAATCATTTTTCCGTGGATTATCACGACGTATTTTATTGCTGTGATTTTATCATTTATCGGAATTGAAAAAGCAATGCAGATAGGGAATGCAGGAGAACTCTGGCAAGGAATTCTTTCAGATAATATTTTCCGAAGCATGGGAAACGGATATTTGATGTTACTGTGCAGCAGTCCAATAGAATTTCTCTTGTTTTTGAGGCCTGCTGCCGAAGAAAGAGGAACCGAAACAAAAAATAGAAAAGTAGAGGACAAAAATAATAAAGAAGGTAAAAATAATAGAGAAGGTAAAGATGATAAAGCAATACGGGACATAATAACAGCCGTCGCAGGTGCAATTCTCTGTAATGTTTTATTTTGTTTCCTTTCCGTGCGAACACTTGGCCCAACTCTCACAAGCCAGTCAGAATGGCCAGTCATCAAAATGATGCAGCTAATCCGAATGCCGGGCGGGTTCTTAGAACGATTTGATATCCTGCCGATTATATTTTGGATACTGTGCATGATGGCGGTTTTAAGCGGTTATCTCTATTATGGATGGAGTATTTTTCAAACACGCTCTAGAGGATGTTTGAAAAATTTTTTAGGAATTACTTTTGTCTGCTTAGTGCTCTTGACTTGCGTTGTGGAAAAACACACTCTTTTGTGGACGTTTTATCTCAAATATAAGGCATTTGTGGATTTCCCGCTGTCCTTAATATTGCCACTTGTAGTTTGGCTTTTTAAAAGACAGAAAGATTTCAATTATCAAGAAAAAACAGAAAAAGATAAAGAAGAAAGAAAAAATATTGCAAAATATAAGAACAATAAGCAGGTAAAGTATTTTGCAGGAATAACTCTTTTAATCTTTTTCCCAATTCTTTTTTCCTTAACTGGCTGCCAGCGCCTTACAGATGTAGAAGAAAAAAACTATATCTTATCCATGTACGTTGATTATCCCGCTGATGAAGAAAATGCTTATCAGTTTTGGATAGCTCGGGCAAATTTAAGCGAAATGGAGGGGCAAAGCGACGAAATTCCCTGCCAGATCACAAAAATAGAAGCCCGGAATCTACAGCAATTAATACTTGGAAATAGTCCCCGGAAAAACCGAGTGGAATCATATTTATACAATTTTCTTAGGCTCGGGAATAGCAGCAAATAAAACAGCATGCACTCATCTGCTAAAAGAATGGGATAATGAGTGGCAGAAATCTCCGAATGTTCTTCTGGCACTATGCCCCGAAAACCCGAAAGAACTATACAAAATAAAAAATATTCCTGCCGGAGCAGCAGGACAGGAAATAAACCTTCTCGCAGAACAAAACAAAGAAAAATATTCCGGACAAATCTGCGAAACGCCAATAGACTACCTTCGTGCCAAACAGCAGCAAGAGGATAAAATTACACTGTACCGGGTTACTATAGAAAACGGGAATTTAAAAATAATGACAGACGAACTCTGAAAGATACCGCATTCCTATTTGTGGCCTCGGAGCAAGGTTTGGATGTGAGCGCATAAGCGAACATTCAAACCGCCGTGACTAAAGTCGCAAATATAGGGGATAGGTTCTCTTCGGTGGCGTCTGTTTATTCTTCGAATTAAATGGTAATACTCCACCTATGAAGACTTTTAATAAAATAACAATATCATTCACACTTTTAATATGTTTACTATTTAGTTACAGCCTGCTGTATCAGGTATATTTAGAACAAACCGGTCCAATATACGATAACACTCTGCGATTTCATGTGAGAGCAGATTCTGATAAAAAGGAAGCCCAGGAAAGAAAGCTTATTGTCAGAGATGCGGTACTGCGTTATGTAAAGGAGGATGTATACAGAGCAGACTCCGCACAGGAATTGAAACAGAATCTTGCAGAAAAAACAGAAGAAATCGCACAGGTGGCAGCGAACGCTTCAGACGGGAAGCCTGTCCGTGTTTACTTTACCAAAGAAAGATTTCCAATACGCCATTACGGAACTGCTATTTTCCCCGCAGGAGAATATCAGGCACTCCGGGTAGATATTGGCAAGGCTGCCGGACATAACTGGTGGTGTGCATTCTATCCCAACCTCTGCTACACCCCGGAAAAAAACTTTACCCTCTCCGAAAGCGGAAAAAAACAGTGGAAAAAGATCACAGAATTAACTCAGGGAAAATGGCTGGAAAAAACAAAACATTATTTCACCAAATTAAAGAAGTTTCTGCCCTATTGGGCGAAAAGGAGCGTTTAGCACAACAGAATAAAATCAATACATTCTTCGGATGCTTTCTTCGTTACCAATAGCTTTAGCTAGCCGGCAAAAACATCTGTTTCTTTCTTGGAACTTTCCACCAAATGCGGTATAATCTTAAGTAACATTATCATAGGACGGTAACGTGAGAATGAAGAATAAAAAACAGATTATTTCTCGTCTATTATGGATAGGAAACATTTTTTTACTTATATTTTGCCTGGCAGGATGTGGGACTTCTGGAACTGGAACATCAGAGTCAGGAACAGAGCAACAGGAGAGTTCCAGCGCTGCTCCGAATTACTATCATAAAGGAAAGATTTTTCTTCCACAGGCAGATGGAAAAGTGACAGAAGAACATGAGGGCGTGAAGCTTGATTTATCGCATACAGATCAGGGATATTTTATGGCAGCGTATACGGGGAGTGCAGACAAGCTGTTGATTCAGGTAGAGGGCAGCGATAACATTCCGTATCGATATTATTTTGACCCAGATGGGAAATACAACGCTTTACCGCTGACTGCCGGAGATGGAAGTTATGCAGTAACAGCATATGAGAATGTGGGAGATAACCGATATGCTGTTGTTTTTACCAAGATAGTAGATGTGACACTGGAGAATGAAGTTCTTCCATTTTTATATTCTAATCAGTATGTGAATTTTGATGAGAATACAAAGACTGTTGCGCTGGCGAAGAAGCTTACAAAAGGTAAGACGGAGATTGAGGCAGTGCAGGAAGTGTATGAGTATGTTATAAAGAATATTGTTTATGACGATGAAAAGGCAGCAACGGTAAAAAGTGGTTATCTGCCGAATGTGGATGACACACTGAAGACCAAAAAAGGAATCTGTTTTGACTATGCGGCGCTGATGACAGCAATGCTACGGTCTTCGGGAATTCCGACGCGCCTTGATATTGGCTATGCAACGAACATTTACCATGCATGGATTAGTACTTATTTAGATGAGCAGGGCTGGGTAGATAACGTCATTAAATTTGACGGAAAGAACTGGACGATGATGGATCCGACTTTTGCAGCAGGAGGCGGTGACGGAATTCAGGATTTTATTACCGATTCCTCAAATTATAATATAGAATATATACATTAAAACAGATTACTAAAAAGTATTATTGTCTAATTCAAGAATGCCCCGGCATTCTTGAATTACTTAAGCGATTATTTGAGTCTAAAAGAGATGGTTTCTATAAGGCGGATAATTTAAATGAGAATTTGCAAATATTTTTGATTTGTAAATGATTACAAGATAAATATAAAATAAATACATATGAAAGGACGCAAAATGTTATCAAATAGCGAAGTAGCTGTATTTTGTGAGCAGAGCGGGATGATTTTGGAGTCGGGATTATCAATGCTTGAAGGCATTTCCATTATGGAAGAGGATGTGGAGCCGCACAATACAGAATATAAAAAAATGTATGAGGATATGAGAATGTGTCTTGAAGAAACAGGTATCTTTCATGAGGCACTTACAAAAACTGGACTTTTTCCAAGTTATGTGATTCAAATGACGAAAATAGGAGAGGAAACAGGTAATCTGGATGTTGTGATGAAAGGGCTTGCCGCATATTATGAGCGGGAAGAGAATACGATGCAGGATATTAAGAGTGCGATTTCTTATCCTTTAATGATTCTATGTATGCTTCTTGCAATTATGCTCGTGATGGTTGTAAAGGTTGTACCGGTATTTAATCAGGTGTATGAGCAGCTTGGAACGCAGATTACTGGGCCAGGTGCCGTTCTTTTAAAGGCAGGAGAAGCTTTGAAACAGTATTGGATTATTCCGACAGTACTTCTTTGCGTATTTGCAGTCGGGGTATGGTGGCTCTTAAAAACAACAAAAGGCAATGTGGCATTACGCAGACTGACAGGAAAGGTTTTTTCTACAAAGTCTATTGTAAAAAGACTGAATAGTGCCAGAGTATCGTCTGCTTTTTCTATGGCATTACAGAGCGGTATGGATTATGGACGTTCCTTTGACATGGCAGCAACCTTGCTTGAAAATGATGAGGAAACGAAGCAAAAGTTAATGAACTGCAAAGAAAAAATGTTTGAAGGAGAGTCTTTTTCTAAAGTAATCAGGGAAACAGAAATTTATTCCCCACTTCAGTCAAGGATGATCATGATTGCAGAAAGAACGGGAGAGGCAGATCAGGCACTTTCTAAAATTGCAGTACAGATTGATGGTGAAGTAACTGCAGATATTCAGAATTTTGTATCAGTTATTGAACCAACACTTGTCATTGTGCTTTCTGTGCTTGTCGGAGGAATGTTACTATCCGTAATGATGCCTCTTATGGGGATACTTTCTGTGATTGGATAGCAGGTGATGAATTACGATGGAACAGAATGTAGAAAAAAAGAAAAAAGATTATAAAAAAGAATATATTTTGCCGGTATGCATTTTCATTTTGATGATGGTAATGTTATTTTATGGAGTGAATTCTGTGACGAATGCTACAGCACAAAAAGAGCAGGAAAGCCTGAAAAATGCAGTAGTTCAGTCAGCAGTACATTGTTATTCTGTAGAGGGAGCCTATCCAGATTCACTTGATTACCTGAAAAAGCATTATGGAATCATATGGGATGAAAGCAAGTATAAAGTGACCTATGAGATTATTGCTAAAAACATCAGACCAGAGGTCAAAGTGATACCTTTACAGGAAAGTAAAAAATGAAGAAGAAAAATTATTAAAAATTATGAGGGCAAAAACTTATTGAATCAAAGATAATTATGAAATTAAGAATTTATTAAATCGAAGATAAAAAGTAGGAGAATTGAAATTTAGAAGGGAAAAAGTCAATAAGTTAAAATCATGAGAGTAAAAGTATAAAAATAACTATAATAAAAAGAAAAGGGAAGCACTATGAACAATAAACAAAAACAAATACATACAATTGATACGGTTTTTCCTTTGATTTTTATTCTTCTTTTTGGATTTTGTGCACTGGCATTGGTTCTTTCCGGTGCCCATGTATACCAGGATACAACGGATGGATTAAAGCAGAATTATACTATTCGGACAGCGGCAACGTATTTGCAGGAAAAGGTGCGGGAGTACAGCAGTGAATCTCAGGTAGAAGTTCTTTCACAAGACGGGCAGACAGTAATTGCACTTTATGAAGAGGGCGATAGCGGCTATGTGACATACATTTATTTGTATAAAGGCAAGCTGCGGGAACTTTTTACAAAAAAAGGGCGTGATGTTGTCTGGAACAGCGGGCAGGAACTTGTTTCAGCAGATACATTTTCTGTTACGAAGCAAAAGAAGAATTTGTTGCAGATAGAACTTAGCGGAGACGGACAAGAAGAATTATTGTATATAAGAATATACGGGGAAGATAGCAAATGAAACGAGTAAGACATTCCAGATCGGGATTATTTTTAATTGAATTAATGATCTGTATTTTATTTTTTTCCGTTACAGCGGGAATTTGTATACAGTTTTTTGTAAAGTCCCACAATATGAGTCAGGATGCAAAAAATCTGTATCAGGCTCAGCAGGAAGCGGCATCTATGGCAGAAATTTTAGAAAAGGATATAGATTCTCTGGATAATATTTCTGTTTATTATGATAAAGACTGGAATCAGTGTGATAAAGAAGAAAAGATGTACTGGCTGGAAGTAACGCAGGCACAGAATCAGGCGCAGGAAGACGATTTAAAAAAGGTAAAAATTGCGGTGTATTCTGGAGAGAATTCTAAAGGAGAAAGTTCGAAAAAAGAAGAAATCTATCATTTGAACCTGAGTATTTATATACCCTAAAAGAACGAGATATCATGGACAAGTACATTCCAGAATGAAAGTTTTTGGAAGGATGTATCAAATAATAGAAATTTGGAAAAGATGGGTCAAACAATAAATATTTATAGAAAATTTTAGCGCAACAGTACAAAATATAAATATTTTACATAAAAAGAAAACATCATAGATGAAAGAGAAGAAGGATAGATAATGAAGAAAAGAGAAATCCCTGTAATGAATGTCGGTATCTCACTTATCATTTTAATTTTTATGAATATTTGCCTTGCTGCATTTGCTGTTCTGTCTCTGGAAAATGCAGTTTCGGACTATTCTCTCAGCAAAAAGACAGCAACGCACACCACACAATATTACGAGGCAGTGAATAAAGTGCAGGAGCAGCTTGCAAAGAAGAATCAGGAACTTCGGGAAAAAGCAGAAGCCGAAAAAAAAGCAGAGTCAAAAACTACAGAGATTAAAGGTATCCAAAAAAAAGCAGAAACCAAAACTGCGGAGACTAAGAGTACCGAGAAAAAGATAAAAGCGAAAACTGTAAAGAATATGCAGAAGCAGTCGCAGAAGGATATTAAAAAAGTTGCGAAAAGCCAGATAAAGTTGACAGAAAGCGTTTCAAAGAGCCAGCAGCTCGTTGTTACATTACAGCTAGATGAAACAGGAGGTTATCCACAGTATTACATACAAAAATGGAAACTTTGCTCATCAGATGACTGGCAGGCCGATGATTCTCTGGATGTATATCAGAGTGGCGAATAACATGATAAAATGGGAAAATAAAAGAATAAGGTATGGTAAACTTAGGAAATTAAGCGGAAATTTTCAGTAATTCAATTACTGAGTGTTGCATCAGTATATATAATACATTGGAGGGTAGACGAAATGGGAATACAGGAATATTTACAGGAAGCAACGGGAAAGGGTGCATCTGATTTATTTATCGTAGCCGGATTACCTTTAACTTATAAGATTAATCGAAAAATGATAAGGATTGGGGATCGTTTGATGCCAGAGGATACCCGTAAGTTAATAGAAGATATTTATGAAATTGCGCAGGAAAGAAAGATAGAAACATTAGAGAAAAATGGAGATGATGATTTTTCTTTCTCTATTCCAAATTTAGGACGATTTCGTGTATCTACTTACCGACAGAGAGGTTCTCTTGCAGCAGTAATCCGTCTGATTGCGTTCCAACTTCCAGATCCGGCAGAACTTAGCATTCCTTCTCAGATTATGCAGCTTGCAGAATACAGAAAGGGTCTTGTTCTTGTAACGGGTTCCGCAGGAAGTGGAAAGTCTACAACACTTGCCTGTCTGATTGACCAGATTAACAGCACGAGGGAAGAACATATCATTACATTGGAAGACCCTCTGGAATTTTTGCATCGTCATAAAAAGAGCATTGTAAGCCAGCGTGAAGTGAGTTCTGATACAGAAAGCTATAAAGTAGCGCTCAGGGCTTCTCTTCGCCAGAGCCCCGATGTTATTCTCCTTGGAGAGATGCGTGACTATGAGACGATTAATATTGCGATGACAGCCGCAGAAACGGGTCATCTTGTTTTTTCTACACTTCATACACTGGGGGCAGCCAACGCGGTAGACCGAATTATTGATGTATTTCCGGCTAATCAGCAAAGACAGATTATCGTACAGCTTGCCTCCGTACTGAATGCGGTTGTTTCCCAGCAGCTTTTACCAGATAAAGAAGGGAAACTCATTCCGGCATTTGAACTTATGACGGTCAACCGTGCGATTAAAAATATGATTCGAGATAATAAAGTTCATCAGATAGATGGACTCATCGGTTCTTCTGGGCAGGAGAAAATGTTCTCAATGGATTCGTATATTACAAAGTTATATAAAGAGGGGAAAATAACGAGGGAGACGGCACTGGATTATGCAACGGCTCCGGAATTGATGGCACAAAAGCTTCCAGGGCATGTCTGAAAAATGTTTTTTAAACATTTTCTGGGTGAAAGAAATCCCAGTTACATGTATTTATATATGTAATAAAAATTTTTTACGTTATTTTTCTTTTGAAAAGTGCTTCGGGATAAGGAGGGACGGTTTTGAAGAGCGGAAATAAAAAGGGAATTCTCTTACTAATATTTATCAGCATTATTTTGTGTGTGGCCTGTCTTATAGAGTATGCCCTGCTTTCCAGCAGCCGGGAGCAGAACCGAAAGTTGCGATCGGGTCAGGTGCAGGCAGAGAATAGCAGAAAAGCGACTGCTGCAAAGAAAAAGCAGGAACTGGCGGGAGATGGTGTAAAAGCGCATGGAAAGCTTTCTGTAAAAGGAATTGATTTGACGGATAAAAACGGAGATAAAGTGCAGCTCCGGGGAATGAGCAGTCATGGGCTTTTATGGTATCCAGAATACACCAATTATGCCTCGATTTATGAGACAAAGAAGCATGGAGCAAATATGTTTCGTATTGCGATGTATTCAGATGATGGAAATGGAGGATATATTCAAAATCCAGAACTTAGCTGGAAGCTGATGCAGGCAGCGATAGAGAATACATTAGCAGCAGATATGTATGCAGTTGTAGACTGGCATGTGCTTCGGGAACAGAATCCACTTCATAATGTTGAGAAGGCAAAGGAATTTTTTTCAAAAGTTTCTGCTCTTTATGGAGATGAAGCAGGGGTAATTTACGAAATCTGTAACGAACCGAATGGAGACACTACCTGGGAAGATATTGTAGAATATGCCAGTCAGGTAATCCCTGTGATTCGGGAGAATGCTTCAGATGCAGTTATTTTGGTGGGAACACCGGATTACAGCTACTCGATTACAAAGGTAAAAAAAGATGCATTGTCATATTCTAATCTAATGTACAGTTATCATTTTTACGCAGGGCAGTATGACAGTGCCTATAAAAATATGATAGAAGATTGTCAGAAAGATGGAATTCCAATTTTTGTATCTGAGTGGGGAATCAATACAGAACAGGGAGGACAGGATGCGCTAAAGCAGGGAACAGAATTTGCCGATTACTTAAATCAGAATGGAATCAGCTTTGCAGCATGGTCATTGTGTAATAAAGACGAGGTGTTTTCTTCCTTAAAGCCAGAATGTAATAAATATGTAAGCTGGAAAGAAGAAGATTTTACAGAGGTCGGAAAGATTTTATTTTCTGCCTTAAAAGGAAGATAAAAAGTGAATTCTGAATTTAGAGAGATAAGAAGTTTGCAGGCAGAAGGCTTGCCAGGAAGAACAGGAAGGTTATTATTCTAAATTGTTATTAGAATTGATAGAAATAGCAGCTGGAGAAGGTGAGGACAGACATATGGAGAAAAAACAAGATGGCACAAAGAAAAAGAATACAGGATGGAATAAGTTTTTTATTATCCTCACAATGATTTTTACATTAGATTATCTGATCTGGCGAATCTTTTTTACCATACCGAAAGAAGAGGGTATAGTATCCATCGTTTTCTGGGCAATTCTTCTTCTTGCAGAATGTGTGGGACTGCTGGAGATGGCAGTACATTTTTATAATATGTACGACTATGACCGGATAAAATTACACCCACCTTACATGAAAAAAGAAGATTTTCCGGAAGTTGATATATTTATTCCAACAATTAATGAAGAGGTTCCGCTGTTAGAAAAAACATTGATTGCCTGCAAGCAGATGGAATATCCAGACCCGAATAAGGTTCATATTTATCTCTGTGATGATGGGAATCGTCAGGAAGTGAAGGAACTGGCAGAAAGATTGTACATAAATTATATAACGCGGGAAGAGCATAAGGATGCCAAAGCCGGCAATTTAAATCATGCCTTGCAGCTATCCCAGTCACCTTATATTGCAGTATTTGATGCAGATATGATGCCAAAGAAAAAGTTTCTTATGAAGACAATCCCGTGGTTTGGTAAGGAAAGGACAGGCTTTGTCCAGACTCCGCAGAATTTCTGTTATCCAGACTTGTTTCAGTATAATCTTTATGCTGCAGATCACATTCCAAATGAGCAGGATTATTTTTATAAAGTAGTGCAGGTGGCGAAAAATAAGTCAAATAGTGTTATTTTCGGAGGGTCTAACGCTGTACTTTCCCGAAAGGCATTAGAAGAAACCGGTGGTTTTGTTACCGGTGTTGTCACGGAAGACTTTGCGACAGGGATTGAAATTGAAAAGAAAGGATATAAGGGCATTGCCATTCCTGAAGTGCTCGCAAGTGGGATGCCGCCAATGACATTTAAAGAACTGGTCGGACAGCGAAGAAGATGGGCAAAAGGCTGTATACAATCTGGAAAAAAGACCCATTTCCTGTTTTCAAAGGAATTAACTTTTTTACAGAAGTTAAATTACCTGACGGCAATCAGCTATTGGTACACACCCGTAAAACGGCTCATCTATTTTATGGCACCGTTACTTTTCGCATTTTTTGGAATCATGATAGTGAAATGCCGCCTGTATCAGGTGTTTCTGTTCTGGCTGCCAATGTATATCTCCGGAAATATCTGTATGCGTCGCTTTTCAAGAAATATCCGTACAACAAAATGGACAGATATTTATGAAACCACATTGGCACCATGGCTTTTGCCGACCGTTCTTGCAGCAGGTATTGGAAAGACAGAGAGCCTTTTTCGAGTAACCGATAAATCAACGGAAACAGAGAATAACAGTGCATTTCGTTATACCATACCGTACCTTTGCGGAATCACACTTTCGATTATTGGTATTGTGCGGCTGGTTGGTTTATCTGGAAGAGAGCAGACATTTACTTACTGCGTTATTCTTTTCTGGCTGTTTTTAAACCTTTATTTCATGGTAATGGCACTATATATAGCCGCTGGCAGAAAGATAAAGACAGATTACCAGATACAGAATATATCTGCTGGGGCAATCTTTACATTGGAAGCAGAAATGCAAACAGAAATAAAAGCTGAAGCAAAATTCAAAGCAGAAATGCGAACAGAAACAAAAGCTGAAGCAAAATTCAAAGCAGAAATGCGAAAAGAATCGAAAGTACAATCGTATACAAAGAGATATACAGCACAGTGTAAGGGCTTTTCTGATCACTTTGTTTTAGTAGAAATTCCGTTACTAAAAGACAGTGATATAAAAGATACGAAGGAAAGAAAAGAGAATACAGGGAAAGAACTCAAAAAAAGAGAAGACGGGAAAAAAGAATCTGAGAGAAAAGAAGTCACAGTAAAAAAGGGTGGGAGAGAAGAATCGAAAGGAATTAACAGAGGAGAAATCGCAGAGAACTCTCTTTTGAAGGGAATTATTTTTCTAAAAGAAACAGAAATCACACTTTGCCTAAAGAGAGGACTTCTTCAAAACAGCGATAATAGGCAATATTTATTTGAAATAGACTGGACAAATATAGATACTGACACACGTTGCTGCTATATGAATTTCCTGTATAACCGTGCACCGGTACTTCCACAGGAATTAAAAAGAAATGGAATATTTGATGAATGTATAACCGCGCTCATTTCTCGTCTGACAAACGAGTGAGAATAAAAAACATTAAAAAATGAATGGTACTTGCACAATTTTTCATGTGATGAATTTGATGAGTACATTCAAAAGAAAAGGAGGAGTAGCATGAAACAAAAACTAATGAGTAGCATAGGAGGATGCCTGTTGCTTGCATTCCTGCTGTTAGCCTTCCCGATAAGAGGACAGGCGGCAGATCCTATCATAGTTACAGATGATGACAATGGGGTGAAAGTACAGTACGAATTAAGTCAGCGTAGGGATTCTGCGGATACTTACAGTGCTGTGATCAGCTTTGCTGATGAAGACGCAACACCTGAAAAATTGCATATTAAGTCTAAAGTAAAAGATGCAAATGGGACTTCTTATGAAATCAGAGACATTAAAAGCGTTGCCTATAAGGATAGTCTTGAATCAGTGAAGATTGAAGAAGGCATCACATCAATGGCTGGAGGAGCCTGGAAAACAGGGTATGCTGACAGTGATACCGTCACGATTTCCTTTCCATCTACATTAGAAGATGTAGAAGACGGTTTTCTGAACTGGGATAAGCATCCGGATTCCGTTATCGTTCCGAAATGGCTTTCTAAAATGAAGCCGGAAAATGGCGTTGTATACGCAGGTAAAGTAGCGGTTTATGTGCCAAAGGCAGAAAATGATGCTTCAAAAGTATCGGAAATTACTTTTAAAGACGGATGTACAAAGATTGCACACAAAGCACTTTTCAAAAATACAGACGTTACGAAAGTAAATATCCCGGCATCCGTCAAAGCAATCGGTGGGGCAGCATTTGCCGGCTGTACGGAGCTTTCACAGGTGAACTTTGCGGCAGATGCACAGATAGAAGATTTGGGTTGGAGAGCATTTTATGACTGTACAGCATTAACTTCTATTAAAATTCCAGACAGTGTAACTCGGATTGGAACAGAAACCTTCTCCGGCTGTACCAGTCTGGCAACAATTGATATTTCAAAAGAGAGCAAACTTACACGGATAGAATATGGAGCATTTGGGTATTATCCTTATAAAATTGATTTAAAGAGCCTTGGTGATTTTTCTGATATAAATCCAAGTGGAACCTTAAAAGATGGTCTGGGAGTAAAGGTGAAAGAAATTTATCTTCCGAAAGAATCAATTAAAAACTATAAAGGAGGATCGGCAGCAGGGCTTTTTGCTGGCTGTACCACTTTGGAAAAAGTAACGATAGGAAGCTCTGGAGATGCAAAAGCAGAATTACCATATGAAATGTTTGCCGGATGTACTAATTTGACAACGGTTAATATGGATAAAAATGTAAAAACGATTGGAACAGCAGCATTTGCTGAATGTACTGGTTTAAAATCTATTGATTTAACAGAAGTAAAAGAGGTTATGTCCTATGCTTTTACAAAAGCCGGATTATCAGAAGTAACGATTCCATCTTCTGTAGAAAAAATTGGTGCAATAGCTTTTGGCGGCTGTACCAGCTTAGAAACAATGACTTTGGAAAGCCGGTGGTCTGGAGAGGATTCGGAGTCCAGAAGAATGGTGAATATTTTGGGTAATTTTTCCTATGTGAAGGGTAAGTATTCTTATAATATGCATACCAGCAGCGAGCAGGTAAATAATCCGATAAGAAGCAATGAAGAATTCAGAAAAAAATATCCAGGACAGACAGCGATAAAGACTTTAATTATAAAGAATGATGGAGAGGGGACTGCATTAGATAACAGCAGTGCTTTTGCGGCACATATTGTTTCATTAGAGAACGTAACACTTCCAGAGGGAATGACGACAATCCCGATTGGAGCATTTAAGCAATGTTTTAGTTTAAAAAAAGTTGTTCTTCCATCAAGTATAGAAACAATTGGGGATAATGCATTTGATTCTGATGTTAATCTTGATATTGATTTTACAAAGCTTACAAATCTGACTTCGATTGGAAGCAGAGCATTTTCTATAATTAATGCCAATGGAGGAAATGATGCTGAAGGAGGCTATGATACAAAATATAAAGATGAAATTAAAGATGGTGGAATAAAAAATATTATTCTTCCAGAATCCGTAAAGACAATTGGAAGGAGTGCATTCTTTGGACAAAGAAATGTAAAGAAAATAGTAATTCCAAAGAGTGTAACATCTATACAAGGACAAGCTTTTCAGATGATTCCAGCTCTGGAAGAGTTAGAAATTTATGCTTCGCTTGATATGGTCAGTGGCAGTGGATTTAATGAGGTATTCTGGAGCAATACACGAAATGACAGCACGATTACAGGTAAATTAAAGAAAGTTATACTTGGTGAGGATTATTCGGCAATTGGAAAAATTGGTTCTGCTTTATTCTATGGATTAGATTTTGATGAAATTGATATCCAGATGAACAATATTCAGAATCTTGGAAGTTCTATGTTCATGAAAAATAAGAAGCTGAAATCTTTTACCGTTCCTAAAACAGTAAAAGTGATTAATCAGGCAGCATTTTATGAGACAACAGCACTGAAGGATATAACAATTCCTAAGAATGTTGAGACTATGGATGTAGAAGCATTCCGAAAGAGCGGATTAGAGAAAATATGGATTCTGAATAAAGATCTTGTAATCAAAGAACCAACAACAGAAGATGTTACAGAAGAGGAATCAGCAGTAAAAACAAAAGTTTATATAAATAATACAAAAGAGCTAGTTGAAGACTTTATTGCTATTCCTAAAAATGTCACAATCTATGGATATGCAGGTTCTACAGCAGAAGCTTATGCAAAGAAAAACGGTAATAAATTTATTGCAATAAATCCTGAGAATAAAGTAATCTTTGATTCTGTGGGAGGAAGCAAGGTAGAAGAACAGACTGTAGAATGTGGGGAACTGGCAAAGAAACCGGAAGACCCGGTAAAAGAAGGTTATACTTTCAAGGGATGGCACACAAATAAGGAATGTACGAATGCATTTGACTTTGATAAAGATAGTATCAAGGAAGAAACAACTCTCTATGCAAAATGGGAGAAAAACCCTTCCAGTAAACCAGAAACAAAACCGGCAATAAAGAAAAATGCAAAAGTAACCAGTGGAAAATATATTTATAAAGTGACTAGCGTAACTAAAAAACAAAATGGTAATGTACAAGTTTGCGGATTTGCCAAAGGAAAGAAAGCAGCGACAATAGCAATTCCATCAACAATAACAATTAATGGAAAGAAATTTAAAGTTACATCTATCGCACCAAAAGCTTTCTTGAAGAACAAAACAGTAAAGAAAGTTGTTATCGGCAATAACGTAAAAGTTGTTGGAACAAAAGCCTTTTATAATGCAAAGAAACTACACACAATAACAATCGGTAAGAATGTTACAACAATCAAGAGTCAGGCATTTGGAAAACTTCCAAAGCTTAAAAAAGTAGTAGTGCGTAGTAAAAAGCTTAAAAAACTTAAGAAGATAAAGAAAAAAATCTTCAAACCAGTAAAGCATAAATTCACGATCAAATAGTGTTTACTAAACACGTGAATGTAAAGTCGCTGATTTAACTAAAAAAGCAGTGAAAGAAATCCCTGTTATATGTATTTATATATATATATATAACAGGGATTTTTATGTCATTTTTTGTCTTGAAGAATGGTTTAGAAATGGTAGAATAATTATATGGATTTACAAAAGGGAAGGTCAGAGAAGACAAGTCTCTGGAAAGTAAATACAGAGAAGGAGTATCACGAAGAGAAAGGCAGGGAGACATGGTTTCGTCATATGCAGCTTTTGGAATAGTATTTATGTTCTTTTGGGGAATTTATTATTTATGCAATAAAAATAATTGCGTAGAGTATTCTCGCATAGAACTGCTGTTATTTTATATTTTTACGAGAATTGTCCCCGTTCTCATGATTCCTGAACGAAAGACAGAGATATGGATTCTTCTGTTATTAGAATGGATTATTTTTGGATTGCTAAGCTACTATCTTTATTCAAAGAAAACTGAAAAAGTTTATATGCGTGTGATCGCTTTTTATCTGTTTTGCCCATTGTCTATTCTCTTTATTCTTTCGGGAGATAGTACGGGAATGTGTCTGTCCGTTTTGGGTATTTTGCTTCTTTGTATGGCAGACCGATATGTGAAGAAAAAAGGAGGGACTCTTCTGCAATTTGTGACAGAATATTTTCTGTTAAATATTGGGATGCTGGGGTGGATTGTAGCAAAAAAAGTGATGGGGCAGAGGTTTGAAGATATTTTTTCAAAAGAGACTGTACCCATATTATATAGTATCTCAATAGTTTTGATATTTTTAGCATTAGGAATATCAGTATATAAAATTATAAGCGGAAATTTTGGAAATAAAGGAAGTAAAGTTAGTAAAGTCTTTTCTGATGCAGATAAGAGAAAGAAAGAGAAATCTTTTAACAATATGGAAATGGATAATATAGAACAGGTGGAAGGATGGAGCAGTGTAAAGGCTGTCAGGAAGAGAAGATTTAGCACAGGAGATATCGTGCTGATGTTAGTAGTGACAGGCATATTTGCTGTACTCGTTCTTTTTCGCTTAGGAAGTCATCGTGTACCGGAAACATATCAGGACTTTAAGGTTGGGGAGAAAGGCCAGAACGAAATCATACTGAATTTTAATGGCAAAGTGAACCTTTCAAAAATCTATATTTATCTTGGGTATAATTCCAAGCGGAGCATTTCTTTTTCATGCTGGGATGAAGCCAGTAAGGGGTGGAATGTATTGGATGCTAATCATAACATAGAAAGTGCTTTTGCCTGGAATGAGGTAGACTTTAATAACAGAGAATTTACTTCACTTGGAATGGTTTTAATGGAAGGGGAAGCACGTATTCATGAGATTGTATGCGTGGATAGTAATGGGAATAGGGTTTTCCCGTCTAATGCGGACAATTATCCAAATTTATTCGATGAGCAGGGACTATTTCCGGGGATAAGGACGTATTATGATCAGAGCATGTTTGATGAAGTATATCACGCACGTACCGCGTATGAATTTTTGCATCAGCTTCCGATTTATGAGAATACACATCCACCACTTGGAAAAACAATAATTTCTATTGGAATCAAAATATTTGGAATGAATCCATTTGGCTGGAGAATTATGTGTGCTATTGCGGGAATATTGATGATGCCGCTCATGTATCTTCTGGCATTTTATATGTTTCGAAAAACATCAACTGCATTTTTTGCAGCAATAATATTAGGTACAGGTTTTATGAACTTTACGCTGGCAAGAATCGCAACGTTAGATATAATTGTAGCATTTTTTGTATTGCTTATGTTCGCCCTTATGTTTGGATTTGTAAAAGCACTGGAGAAAGGGAAGAGTTTAAAAATACAGTTTTTATGGCTATTTCTCTGCGGACTTGCAATGGGTGTTGCAATATCTGTTAAATGGACGGGAGTTTATGCATCTGTTGGAATTGCTGTGATTTATTTTGTAAATGTGTATAAATATATTGGAGGATATCGGAACATAAGTAAACAGCGGAAATATCTTGTGAAGCTTGCGGCGGCAAGTACCGTTTTCTTTATTATTTTTCCGCTTACGATCTATGTGCTTTCTTATATTCCATTTATAAAGGTATATACGGACAAAGGATTGATTCAAACAGCAATTGATAATGGAAAGCTGATGCTTAGTTATCATTCAGTTACCGTTTTTGAACATCCATATTCATCAGAATGGTATGAATGGCTGTGGGATAAACGTCCATTACTGGATTCCTATTCCATTTTAAGCAGGGACAAAATAAGCACAGTAGCAACCTTTATTAATCCGTTGTTATGCTGGGGCGGCTTTGCAGCATTATTTCACCAGATTTATCTGTGGAAAACAAGACGGTCAAATAATTCAGTATTTCTTGTTCTTGCCTATGCATCGGTTATGCTCCCATGGCTGTTTATTCACAGAACAGTGTTTATTTACCAGTATTTTCTCGGAATGATATTCCTGGTGTTAATGATTGCGAACTCCTTTAGCCATTGTTTAAAAGGAAGAAAATATATGGTAATTACAGGAGGGATGTCTATCGTATTATTTGTTTTATTTTATCCGGTACTATCAGGAATGGCTGTAAATATAGACTTTGTTAATCAGATATTAGAATGGCTTCCAACATGGAGACTGGCATTATAGAGATAGTAGCGATTTACGTAGTAATTTATGACATCCAGTTAGGGTCAAAAGGTATTTTGCCTGAATATTCAAGAATATTTTTCAAAACTGGATTTGTATAATAATGCTGGGGGTATGCCATTAGTTCCTGCCTGATGTATTGCCTGATTCCGGCTTTATTATAAATGACATGACGTAAGAGACATAAAGAGGAATGTGTATTTGTGAGAGGAGATGAAAAGACATGAAAAAGAGAATAGGTGCAGTCCTTATGGGAGTGCTGTTAAGTACTTCTTTAATAGGAACAAATGTATTTGCTGAAGAGACGGAGCCGCCAGCAGAGTCAGAAACAGTTTTTGAAATTGTAGAAGGTGCAACTGGTACTTATGTAAAGGGAAGTAAAAAAGACCATGTTATGAAGGTACGTATATCTATAACAGCAGAAAAGATACATAAAGTAACAGTTGATCGTGATGATAACGAGCTGGATAGAGATAATTGGAGTGATGGTGATTCAGAGGAAGTTCTGCCAACAACGGACACACCAGTGACATCAGAGGCACCAGCGCCATCAT